>OODA01000025.1_pt1 | contig 139357 bp, 120 predicted proteins | sample 1671341 | NCBI WGS metagenome assembly OODA01 (sample SAMN06348147, study PRJEB24527) | human gut metagenome | biome: human gut; feature: ankylosing spondylitis patient; material: feces | host: Homo sapiens | place: China | collected 2015-10 | reverse complement strand
CTTAACAGAATGCTGCGCTATGCCGATGCCATTGTGAAACGTGGCGTTGACAAACTGATAGATGCTATCGCGCATAGCGCGGAAACACAGAGTAAAAACACCGAAACAGCCCAGCCGCAAAAACGCATGGGCAACGGCACTGACTGCACACATCAAACAACTGGCAGCACCACAAACTGCGGTCTGACAGAACAAGCCATCAGCCTGATGGGCGAACTGTGCGACATTCGCTATAATGTGCTTGACCGCGCGCCCGAAGTGCAATGGTGCGACCAGGCGGACAAAGGTTTTGTGCCCGTGAGCAAACTGGTGCGTAACACCATGGTGACCGCGCCATTCAACGGCGCAGAAAGTGATGGAGTCGGGATATTGTGGTGCTCTATGAGATTTGCCGCTAACGCGGAAAACAGAAGAACAAAAGGACAGAAGAACAAAAGATATAACGTTTGTGTTAGCCGCTTAGCGCGGAAAACATAAGCAACATAATTTACATATGAAACACACAAGGCCGCTGCACGGCTGACGGCCACGGACTATCGTCCGGGTGGCCTCAAGAGACATAAGGGCTGACGCCGTAGCGTTTAATGCTATAGTTTCTTTGTTTATGACGCTCATGGTCGTAACGGCGTAGCCCTTCTGTTCTTGAGGGCACATGGACGCAAGTCCATGCCCGTATGTCTTGAAGCACTTTTGTTCTTATGTTCTTATGTCCTTTTGTTTCCGCGTTAGCGGCAAATCTCATAACTCACAAACAATGACACACCATAATATCCCAACTTCATCACTTTTTTGTGCCATTGAACGGCGCATATTGAAAAACGATGAATTGCGTCATTTGCTTGGGTGACAGATTGACGAGGTCAGGAAATAAGCCATATTTGTTTTATATAATACGGCCTGCATGGGATGCTTACGAAAAAGGGCTGCTATCCTTGTATGTTTGCTGAAGAATAGTTTCTCTACTAATTTAGGGCTATTCAGAAAATCATTAAGTGATGTATTTCCTGAATAGCCCTATATAAAGAGGCGCTTATTGCATACGCCATATATTATTATCATGTACTAAAGTGACCATCACTTCTTCTTGACTGTCATCATTATATGTAACATTCAAGAAAACGTTAGCCAGTTGGTCGCTGTTGTGCATTTCAGAGCGCAGTACTGCAACTCGCTTGACACCAAGTTTCTCCTTTTTGATATCCTGATTGTGATGACGTAACATAGAAACAATGTTATTTTTGTAGTCAGACGGCATGCCATCGCATGACTGCATTGCTCCTATATATTCGTTATATTGCCCGTTGGCCTGCATCGTATAGTATGTAACGGCCATAGAATCAGGATTATCCGTATACAGCCCTTTTTCTGTATTGGCTGATGACTTGGAATTGCATGCTGTGGTAATGGCTATAAACAAAGCTGCAGCCATGTTAGCACACAAGCTATAACAACGTGACATCACTTTTGGCGTATAAAGATATTTATTGGTGTGCCCGAAAAGTTCCATCTTTCTCTTATCTTGTTTTCGAGAAAACGTCGGTATGGTTCCTTTACGTATTGTGGCAGATTGGCATAGAAAACAAACGAAGGAACCTGGGTGTTAGGTACTTGGGCGCAATATTTAATTTTAATGTATTTGCCTTTGATTGAGGGTGGGGGATAGGATTCAATCAGTGGCAACATTTCCTCGTTGAGCTTTGATGTTGAAACACGAAGCTTGCGGGCGAGGTAAACGTCTTTTGCTATTTCAAGAACCTTGAATATTCGTTGTTTAGTAACAGCCGAGGCAAAGATTATGGGGAAATCGACAAACGGAGCCATACGGTTGCGAATGGCATCTTCAAAGTGCTTAATAGCCGTGTTCGATTTGTCCTCAACCAAATCCCACTTGTTTACCACTACTACCAAACTCTTTTGATTTTTCTGAATGATTTGCACGATATTCAAGTCTTGACTTTCAATGCCACGAGTGGCGTCAATCATCAAAATGCACACATCAGAATTTTCAATCGAGCGAATGGCTCGCATGACAGAATAAAATTCAAGATTTTCTGTAACCTTGTTTTTGCGTCGTATGCCGGCAGTGTCAACAAGGTAAAAATCGAATCCGAACTTTGTGTATCTCGTGAGGATACTGTCGCGCGTTGTACCTGCAATATTGGTGACAATATTACGGTCCTCGCCAAGGAATGCGTTAACGATGCTGCTCTTGCCTGCATTAGGTCTGCCTACAACACTGAAACGAGGTATATTATCCTCTGCGGCATCATCGTCTTTTTCCTTGCCCAGTTTCTCAATAATAAGGTCAAGCAGATCGCCTGTGCCGCTACCTGTGATTGCAGAAATGCAGAAAGGATCGCCAAGTCCTAATTTGTAGAATTCTGCAGATCCATAACGTTCTTCATTATTGTCGGTTTTGTTGGCACAAAGAATTACGGGAACTTTTGTGCGTCGCAAGATAGTGGCAACTTCTGCATCAAGGTCGGTTATGCCATTTTTTACATCGACAACGAATAAGATGACATCAGCTTCTTCTGTGGCTAATGTCACTTGTTTGCGTATTTCGCCTTCGAATATATCGTCAGATTTAACAACCCAACCGCCGGTGTCGACAATTGAGAATTCTTGTTTGCCCCATTCGCATTTGCCATATTGACGGTCACGTGTAGTGCCGGCTTCATCGCTGACAATGGCCTGGCGTGTTCCCGTAAGGCGGTTGAACAGAGTTGATTTGCCGACATTAGGTCGGCCTACTATGGCTACTAATTTTGACACGTTATTCTTGTTTTATTAAGGTGTGATAATTTGTTTAGGGCATTTGTGGTCGTGGCATTCTTTGTAGCATGTAGTTCCATGCAACAGAAGAGACCTCCTGTGAGTTAATCCAACTTATAGCCGTATGCTTCAAGGCGTTTGGTATTGCTCCGCCAGTCTTTGTCTACCTTTACAAAGATTTCCAAGTAGATGCTTTTCCCAAAGAACTTTTCGAGTGTCTTTCGCGCTTCTGACGAGACTTTTTTTAATGCCACGCCTCTGTGGCCAATGATAATGCCCTTTTGACTGTCGCGTTCAACGTATATAACAGCGTTGATATGTATGTGTTTGTCATCTTCCTTGAATTGCTCGACAACCACCTCGACTGCATAAGGTATTTCTTTGTCGTAATAGAGTAAAATCTTTTCTCGAATGATTTCTGTTACGAAAAAGCGTGCAGGTTTGTCTGTCCATTGATCTTTGCCAAAGTATGGGGGCGATTCGGGTAGCAACTCCTTTATACGGTTTAGCACATTATCAACATTGAATTTTACTTTTGCCGAGATAGGGAATATTTCGGCTTTAGGTAGACATTCATGCCATGTTGTCACCAGATTCTCTAAACTCTTTTGGTCAGAAATATCTATTTTATTTATAAGCAATAAAACCGGCACATTCATGTGTTTCACCTTTTCAAGGAAGTCGTTATTCTTGTCCGGTTTTTCCACCACATCGGTCACGTACAACAGCACGTCGGCATCTTGCAGTGCTGATACTGAAAAAGCCAACATTTCTTCTTGTAATTTGTAATTAGGCTTCAGTACACCCGGTGTGTCTGAAAAGACAATCTGCGCATCATCACTGTTGATGATGCCCATAATTCTGTGTCGCGTAGTTTGTGCCTTGAATGTGGCTATGGATATGCGTTCGCCCATCAATAGGTTCATCAGTGTTGATTTGCCTACATTGGGGTTGCCTACAATATTAACAAATCCTGCTTTGTGCATGGGGTAAGTCGTGAGGAAAATGGTAAAGGAAGCGAGATGTTCAAAATTTGAGCACTTGCTGTGTTACTTGTAAAATAAGTAATAATGCGGATACACCGCCTTTGCACATGCCATACGGGGTATTAGTAATGGTGAAAAAATAACTTGACCAATTTTGTGGAGTAAGGAGTTTTTCTTCTGTCCTGTCTTTTTGTCGTTTTTGAAATTTGTCATCGGTCACATAGCGCGCTATGCTCCCTCTTCCAAATTCCAAAACCAACGAAAATACAGGCCAAAATTGGTCAACTTATTCTTTCACCATTACTTATATGCTTAGTCGGTGTATTCGCACTATTGTTTTTATGAGATAAAGTTTAACGTAAGCGCATTATTTAGCGTCGTAACCCCATTTCATATATGCTGCGCCCCATGTAAATCCAGCACCAAAGGCACAGAGAATGATGTTGTCGCCCTTCTTAAGTTGCTTCTCGTAGTCCCACAAGGCTAAGGGCAATGTACCAGCAGATGTGTTGCCATATCGCTGAATGTTGAGCATTACCTTATCCATAGGAAGTTCCAAACGATTGGCAACAGCTTCGATAATTCTTACATTTGCCTGGTGTGGTACAACCCACGCAATATTATCTTTGGTGAGGTTGTTGCGCTCTGCTATTTTAGCACAGGCGTCACTCATGTTTGTAACTGCGAATTTGAATACGGTGCGACCCTCTTGGTGCAAATAGTGCATGCGGTGGTCTATGGTAAAGTATGACGGGCTGCATACACTGCCGCCTGCTTTCATACACAGGAAAGGCAGGCCCTTACCATCTGTACGCAAGTAGCTGTCTTGCCAACCTATGCCTTCTTCTATTGAAGGCTCTACTAAGGCAGCAGCTGCTCCATCGCCAAAGATAGGGCATGTAGCGCGATCGGTGTAATCAACGATGGATGACATTTTATCCGCACCACAAACTACTATTTTCTTGTAACGTCCACTCTGTATCATGCCTGCAGCAGCGTCCATTGCAAACAAAAATCCGCAACAGGCGGCCTGCATGTCAATGGCGAAAGCATTCTTCATGCCCAAACGGCCAATCACAATACTTGATGTTGATGGAAAGTGATAGTCGGGAGTCGTGGTTGCAACAATGACGCAGTCAATTTCTTGTGGGTCTGTACCAGTTTTTTCAAGGAGTTGCTTCACGGCTTTGCGTGCCATATAGCTTGTACCCAAGCCTTCTTCATTAAGTATGCGGCGCTCCTTGATTCCAATGCGTGTCATGATCCACTCGTCGTTGGTGTCTACCATGCGCGAAAGTTCATCATTGTTCAGCACGTATTCAGGAACGTACCCGCCTATACCTGTAATGACAGCATTTATTTTTTCCATGGGGATAGGAACTATTGTTGACGTTGTGCAATCATTGTTCTGACACAAAACGCGCCTTGTATCAATGGTTGCAAACAATATTGTTGAAAAAAAGTAGTTTAAGAGCCGCATTTCCTCGCTTGAGCTATATCAGCGGCTGGCTATTGTACAGACAGGCGGATACACCATCAAGGAGCAGTCCAACTCTTAAACTACCGGATGTCAAGTTTGGTGAGAAAACACTCAAAACTTTACTCTGCCACTTCCTTTACGATGGCAAGCTTGCCGCGATAATAACCGCAAGTGGGGCATACAGTGTGATAGATGTGCCAACCACCGCAGTTAGGGCATACTGCCAAAGTAGGAGCTACTGCCTTGTCGTGAGTTCTACGCTTAAGAGTTCTTGTTTTTGATTGTCTTCTTTTAGGATGTGCCATTTTATTCTATTGATTTTAATTGGGATTAAACTTCTGTCTGAACTGTTTGCCCTTTAGCATTGTCAAGTGTCTGAACACATGACGCATACAGAGGACCTTTAATCTTGCTCAGGTTCTTCTTTCGTTATATAACTAAGCATTTCACTATTGCATTCACCATCGGGGTGTACCCTTTGTATGGGTAGGGATGTCTCAATGATTTCATAGACAATCCACGACAGGTCAAAGTCAGACGTACCCTTAATGGTATAAAGCATTTCTGCCGCATCTCCATCTTCTTCATCACCATCTTTAATATTGACAGTGTCTGAAGCCTCAATGTCGATGGTAAGTGGGTCCAAACAGCGGTCACAAGGGACGATCACTTGTCCCTCAACGCTGATGCTCACCTTATAGATATTACCAGCAGATGCTTTCACAATAATGCGGGCGTGAACGTCTCCGCCACTTATTTCTTCTTGCTCCAGGTCAGCGAAGAAGCGATCAGTTAGCTCAATGTCAAGGCGTTTAGCTGCTTCGTCAGCATGCGCCAAATTGATATGTAGGAGATTTTCACTTTGCATAGCGGCTGCAAAGATAGTAATTTATTATTGATACATCAAAGTTTTCATGCCGTTTTTTGTTGACGGGACGAAACTTCTGCTCATAAATGCGCACCGTTTTACTCCCTCTTGATAGTATTGGGAAAGGATTGATCACTTGGCGTTGGGTGTAATGATAAATGAGAAGTTGTGATTGCCATATTTTATGCGATACTGAGGCAAGGGCCATGCTCCCCAAGAGTCAATACACCCTAATCCCATTTGACGTTGTGCAATATGTACGACGGTAAAGGGACGGGGAGTTAGGTCACCTGAATGCATTTGATGTGCTTCCTTAACGGGTCCACCGTCTAAATCCTCTGTTTCGTAATTAAGGGCGCTCATTTCGATAGGGCTGGGTGCTGTAATCGTGATACCTTCCTGTGTTTCGTCATTGTAGAGACTCCACCAGCGAACGTCCGTTTTGTTGCCACACTCTTGCGGTCGTATATAAGCTGAATATTGTTCAGATACGCTTTGTGTATACTCGCCCAAGAATGTTGAAGTATGGCGGTCCCAGTAATTCTCAATCGGTCCGCGTCCATAATAATGTATGTAGTTGAAGTCCTTCGGCAGAACCATGGTCATACCGAAACGTGGCATTATGGGATATTTTGCCAAACTGTCGTTAGGTACGAATTGCTCCTCAACTATAATCTTGCCTCGTGAATTAAGAGTGTAGGTTAGAGTGAGAGAGGCTTTAACTTCGGGCATGTCATATTGCGCAACAACCTTTTGACAAATACCCTCATTCTCGCTTTTTAGACTTTTAAGATTGAATGTGGGGTTCTTCCATACACCAAGCTTTGTTTGTAACGATGCACCATAGTCATTGTCTGTAGGGGCACGCCAAAAATCGGGCTTCAGAGAATAGCCGTCCTCTAAAATAGGCTTGCCGTTTACATCGATGTAGTCAATAAATCCGGTATTCTTGTTGATTGTTACGGTTGTAGTAGCACTGTTGAGTATGATGCAGGCAAGTTGCTCGTCTTTTGTAACTGCTGGTTTGACCTTGCTGTTCGTCAATGGTCTGACAGGCATTTCAAGCTTAACTTGTTCTAAAGAAGGATATATATACGGACTCAGAACGAATTCTTGTTTGGCAACAATGTGGCCCGCTTTAAGAAGCTGATCGTCGTTTTTTATTCTATATTCAACTTGCAGCACATATTCGCCTGCAGACGTGGGCCTCTTATAGCCTTCCAATTGGATACTTGCGTGTTGTTGTGGAGCTACGTCAATGTCTGCAATGGTACCAGCTGCTGATTGCTTTCCATTGCAAAGCAATGTCCAATTCAGAGAGATATTATTCAACGATTTGAAGAAATTCTCATTATAAATGTCAAGTGTGGCATTAGCACTGTCCTTGAGTGTTGTCCATATATTTTGGTAAAAATATTTGACTTCGTCAACATGCGGGTGTGCTATACGGTCAGGGTTGAACAGACCATTGCAATTAAAGTTGTGATCGCTTGCGGGATAACGTCCAAAATCACCACCATAGGCATAAATATCTTTGCCATTTTTATTCTTCGCTCTAAGACCTTGATCTACAAAGTCCCAAATAAATCCACCTTGGAACTTAGGGTATTTACGTACTAAATCCCAGTATTCGCCAAATCCGCCTTCGGAGTTGCCCATAGCATGAGCGTATTCACACATAATCAGCGGTTTCGTTATGTCTTTTCGTTTTGCGTAGGCTTCGCAATAATCGTATGGCAAATACATTTCGGCATAAATATCCGTTCCACGGTTTTGCAGTGCACGTTCGTACAGCACGGGACGGGTCGAGTCATATTTTTTGACCATGTCGTAGGCCTTTTCAAAATTTACGCCGTAGCCAGCCTCGTTGCCAAGGCTCCAAATCACAATACACGGGTGATTCTTCAATATTTGAGTATTGTTGCGGTTTCGCTCAAGGTGAGTCTGTTCGTACTTGGGCACATTGGCCAGTGAACTGCTACCAAAGCCCATTCCATGAGTTTCGATGTTAGCTTCGGCTATAACATAAAGACCGTATTTATCGCAAAGATCATACCATCTCGGGTCATTGGGATAGTGGCTTGTGCGTACAGCATTAATGTTGTTTTCTTTCATCAGTCTGATGTCTTGCAACATACGATCAACACTGACAACATAACCACCATCGGGGTCTATCTCATGTCGGTTTACGCCTTTAATGAGTACGGGTTGACCGTTCACAAGGAATTGTGCGTCTTTGATTTCTATCTTGCGGAAACCAACATTCTGCTCAAGGCATTCAAGCAGTTTTTTGCCGTCCTTCAAATCTATGCGTAGCTTATAAAGATTAGGCGTTTCTGCTGTCCATTTTAGTGGGTTATTAACCCTCCAGGCTAATTTAGCAGTGTTGCCCAAGGGCACATCTTGTGATTTCACCACGGCACCTTTTTGATCGAACAAGGTTAGTGTGACTGTTTTATTTTTACAGTTAATACCCTTTAATTCGATGTTTAACACACCATTGGTATAATTGTCGCACAAATCCGGTGTTACAAAAATGTCAGAAATGTGGCTTTGTGGCCGAGCGTACAGGTATACTTCGCGTGCGAGTCCTGTCAAACGCCAAAAGTCTTGGTCTTCAAAATATGAGCCATCACACCATCGCATTACCTGCATGGCAATAAGGTTTTTCTTACCAGGGGTGAGGTAGGGGGTAAGGTCAAATTCGGCAGCGGATTTTGAATCCTCGCTGTATCCTACAAATTTGCCGTTGACCCATATACTGAGGTTAGAGGTGGCCGAACCCACGTGCAAGTATATTTTATCACCTTTCCAGTTGTCAGGAACAGTTATTTCCTTTCGATAGCAACCAGTATAGTTATTTTTCTCCTCCACGTATGGAGGATTAGACTTAAACTGTGTGGCCCAAGCATAGCCTACATTTTTATAGGTAGCATCGCCATGTCCGTTCAATTCAAAAATGCCAGGTACAGGAAAATCTTCCCATTCTGAGTCATCAAAGTTCACAAGGTAAAAATTCGCAGGAGCTTCGTTATGATTCTTCGAAAATTTGAATTTCCATTTACCTTCAAGTGTCATATAACGTTTTGATTCGCTTTTGTCGCCAGACTGTGCTCCAGTGATTGACTCGAAAGCAAAAAAATCAGCGCGCGGTGTTTCAGTACCAATTCTGTTGACAGATGGATTTAGCCAGTAGGGCTCATGCGCATTCTTTTGTGCGGCAGATGTTGTAATACAAGCTGCTGCAATACCTAATAATATAAGTTTTTGCATGTGGTATCTATTTCTATTAAATTATTCGTGTATTTTATTTGATTTGCTTGATTTGGGCGTACGCCTTATAATAGCCTAATTGTCCCGATTTGCTGAAATCCTCTATGGCTTGCTGTTTCATGTTCTTCCTTTTATATAGGATAGCACGATTATAGTAAGCTTCAGTCAAATGGTTGTCAAGTTTAAGGGCTGCGGTGAAAGCCTCCAATGCTTCATTATAACGTTGTAGCATGGCCAGCATACAACCTATGTTATATTGAACATACGCATTATCGGGCAATATGGTCGACGCTGATTTTAGGTCTGTAAGTGCCAATTTAAGCAGTTCCTTTTTCCTTTCTTTATCGGTATTGTCCGAATTGGTCATATGGTATAGCACGTTAGCGCGTTGCAGCAAAGCTACCACAGAACTCGAATCGCAACTGATCGCTTTGCTCGCTTCGCTCAATGCAGTTGTATAGTTGTATTTTGCTAAGGCTATGGAGGACCTGTACAAATGTAGCTCGATCAAGCTACACGCATTCGAAACACGTTCGACCCGTTTTTCGTCGTATTCAGCGTTTGCTGCACTATTCGTCTCTTGTTCAGCCGTCAGTCTATATTTCCTGTTGGGAACTTCTGCATGTTTATAGCGCACCATCTCAGCCATAAATCCAACTGAATGATAACCACGCTCACTTGTATGGCAAAAAGCGGGGGCAAACATTGGCGCCAAGTCGTCGGATACCTGTTCATTCTGCACCTTACCAAAGAAGGTTCCGAACACATTGCGTGCTGTGTCAGGATTCTCCTGCACCAATTGTTGATATTTGTCCAATTCATGGTCTGATCGTAGACGTACACTCTTTCGGGAAACCTTGTTCGTGTGCCCGAATGTAACGTCCAAATTATGCCTGGCAACAACGGTTTCATCGTTAAGAGCTCCCTTAACGTCTCCAATTTTGCGTCGGAGTTGAGCACGCATCAAATAGCCATAATAAAAGTTGGGGTATGACCGTATAAGTTTTGTATAATCCGCAATTGCACCTTTATAGTTACCAACTTTTGTGCGTAATTCTGCGCGATTATATATAGCCAGAGTGTTGCTGGGTTCCACCTGTATGATATAATCAAAATCTAAAATCGCATTATTCAAATCACCTACAAACGTGCGTAGTAATCCACGGTTATAGTGGGCTACAAAATGCGTAGGTTGTAGTGCAATCGTTTGATCATAATCTGCTATGGCAAGGCCGAATTTGCCTAACGCGTGGCGGGCTTGAGCTCGTGATATGTATAATTCATAATCATTGGGAGTATAACTAATAGCATGAGTCAAACACGAATCAGCCTCGGTATAATGCTTTTTGCTTAGAGCATACTGTCCCTTAAATCCCCAAGCATTACCATCACGGGGATTTTTTTCCAATAGTTTGTCAATCCACACCAGTGCCGATACAGTATCTTTTTGTTCGAGCAAACTTTGTGCACGTACCATATAAGGCCGGTAATAGTTTGGCCATGTACGCATCATATAGTCCAAATCTTTATTAGCCTGTTTATAGTCCTTCAGTTGTAGGTAGCAAAGAGACCGGTTGTAGCGCGAATTTTGATCCTTGGGCTTGTTTTTCAGTACGCGTGTATAGTCGTCCACGGCACCAGTAAAGTCGTTATTGTGTATGCGGCATAAAGCTCTTAGTTGGTAAACCTCCATTTGAAACGGATTGAGATTAATGCTCTTGTCACAATCAGTTTCAGCCCCGCGATAGTCCTCAAGGGTGAACTTTGCATAGGCTCTGTAATAGTAAGGTGCTGCTAAAAACGGTTTGCTTTCTATAGCTTGATTAAAATAATGAATTGCCGTCAAATAATCGTCAACGCTCAGTGCGTTACGCCCCATGTATGTCACCATCTCTGCGTCAATTTGTGCTATACATGGTACGATAGCAGACATAATGGCCATAAAAAATGCTACGAACCTTTTGCTCGCATTATGGCTAATGCGATACAAACAATTCGTAGCATGATATCTTATATTGTATTCAAACATCTGCTTATTCATTGAACACAGACAAATGCCTACATTATTTCTTGGGGCATTTTACTTTGTAAGCACAGCGGAATTTACCTTTAAGCATTTGTGTTAGTTTGCCTCTAATCATTTGTTTGCGTAGTGGAGATATTCTGTCAATGAACAGATGCGAATCAAGGTGGTCAAACTCGTGTTGCATAACACGGGCCAGGAAACCATCTACCCATTCGTCGTGTTCATTAAATTCTTCGTCCAGATACTTCACATGTATGCGGGTGGGGCGGCGCACAGGTTCGTTTATCCCAGGTAAACTTAGGCAGCCTTCGTCCATCAGTTCGGTGTTGGTGTCGTCATACTCAAGAATATGCGGATTGATATAAGCCTTATTAAATCCCTCATATTCTGGATAATCGTCCTTAAGAGCATCAAGTGTTATTACAACCACACGGATAGCCTTGCCAATTTGTGGTGCTGCGAGTCCAACGCCATCACTATGATACATGGTTTCAAACATATCAGCAATCAATTGCTTTAAGTCTGGATAATCAGGGGTGATGTCCGTTGACTCCTTTCGGAGTACGGGCATGCCGTAAGTATATATTGGTAAAATCATAATTGTTCCATTTTAGCCTGTTGGCAAAATCAATATTTGCAGAAGTGATAATCACGCTGTTATAGAAAGAGACAAACCCAGTGTACTTATTGCCAGAAGCTGTTCTGATACGCATGGGCTTATGAAAGCAGTTTGCGACTTTCCATATAATTCTGCAAAATGATGCAGGCACTAATTTCATCTACCAGGCCCTTGTCTGTCTGTCGTCTTTTCTTGCCAATACCGCTTTCTAAAATAGCTCGATTTGCCAACACTGAGGTAAAGCGCTCGTCATAGAAATCGACAGGTATTTCGGGCAGCATTTTTTTCAGTTTCTCTGTAAAGGCCAATACGCGTTTCTGATTTTCCGAGGGAGTCCCGTCTGGTTGTGTTGGTAATCCTATAACAAAGCGTTCCACAGATTCTTTTGCCGTGTATTCTTTCAAGAACCTCAGCAACTCATGTGTATCAACGGTAACAAGCCCATTCGCTATAATTTGCGCTGGGTCAGTCACAGCTATCCCGGTACGTTTCTTCCCGTAGTCTATTGATAAAATGCGCATGTCTGGTAGATGGCAGCTGAAAAATAAACCTTAACACCTCAAAAGCCTGCATACGAATTTTCAGTATGCAGGTTTTTGGGTATATTATTTTGCTTTAATAATTCATTTAATCATGTCACAGCCCATATAGGGTTGCAAAGCCTTAGGTATGCGAATGCCATCGGGTGTTTGGAAGTCTTCGAGCAAGGCAGCCACAATACGGGGCAAAGCCAATGCCGAACCATTAAGTGTGTGGCAAAGATGAGTTTTCTTGTCAGTTCCACGATAGCGGCACTGCAGACGGTTTGCTTGATATGTATCAAAGTTTGATACTGAGCTAACTTCCAACCAACGCTTTTGAGCTTCGCTATAAACTTCAAAGTCATAGCATATAGATGAAGTAAAGCTCATGTCACCGCCACAGAGACGTAGTATGCGGTAGGGGAGCTCCAACTTCTGCAACAGGCCCTCTACATGAGCCAACATCTCTTGATGCGACTGTTCTGAGTGTTCGGGCGTGTCAATGCGTACGATTTCGATTTTCGAGAACTCGTGTAAGCGATTCAAGCCACGCACGTCCTTGCCATAGCTACCAGCTTCGCGGCGGAAGCACTCTGTATAGGCACAATTCTTAATTGGAAGTTGTTCCTCATTCAGAATGACATCGCGGTAGATGTTTGTTACAGGCACCTCTGCAGTCGGAATAAGATACAAATCATCTACCTCGCAGTGGTACATTTGGCCTTCCTTGTCGGGTAACTGTCCCGTGCCATATCCTGATGCAGCATTAACCACTGTTGGTGGCATGATCTCGGTATATCCAGCCTTGCGGGCCTCGTCAAGGAAAAAGTTTATCAACGCACGCTGCAATCGTGCACCTTGACCTATGTATACTGGAAATCCTGCACCTGTAATCTTTACGCCCAGGTCAAAGTCTATCAAGTTGTACTTCTTTGCTAACTCCCAATGAGGCAGGGCATTTTGTGGCAGTACGGTGTCGTGTCCGCCAGTCTTAACCACCACGTTGTCATCGGCCGAAACGCCTTCGGGCACAATGTCGTAGGGCACATTCGGAATGGTATATAACAAGGCGCGTTTGTCGTCCTCGGCCTGTTTCATTACGTCCTCAAGTTCCTTGCTCTTTATCTTGATGTTAGCCACCTCTTTCTTCGCGGTTTCAGCCTCGTCCTTCTTGCCCTCTTTCATCAGGGCACCGATGCTCTTCGACAGAGTCTTTACTTTGGCATTCAGAGCATCAAGTTCTGCTTGAGCAGACTTGCGTTTATTGTCAAAGGCTAGCACGCCCTCAATAGCTTCGCGTGCACCCTTAAAGTGTTTCTTTTCCAAGCCGCGTATAACGGCTTCCTTGTCGTCAGTGATTTGTTTGATAGTAAGCATAGCTTCTTTCTTATTATTGTTTGACCGCAAAAGTAGTAATTTTTTGCGAACCACATTGTTTTTAGCGCTACAAATGTGTGCCCTGCAGCAGTATAGCTGTTATTTGTTGATAGAAATCTGAAGGTAGCTCTTCCTCCGTCATTCTGAACAATCTTGTCACCTCATCATCGCTTTGCTGGATTGTTATGTTACAAATCCGTCAATAGCGATGGCGTTTGTCGTGCCAGGACTTCAAGGCTTACATTCCGATTTTCGCCATTCAGTATATATCCAGCCTCGGCGAGTTTTTCGGCGCACGTTTCGTAAGCTATGCGTGGCACATTATTCTCGGCACTCAAATGGCAAAGCCACACCTTCTTTATTAAATCTCTATTAAGGTTGCTTGCCAGGAACACTGCCGTTTCGGCATTACTGATATGTCCGTTAGGCCCGCTGATACGTTTTTGCAAGCGTAGTGGGTAGCGCCCCGTCACGAGCATATGTTCATCGTAGTTCGATTCGATCACCAAATGCGTGGCTTGGTGTATAATGTCTGGCATATCATCACTGAAGTGTCCTACATCAGTAAGCAGCACAAAGCACTTATCGTCCCATCTTATTTTATAGCCATTGTTATCGGCACTGTCGTGTGGCACAGCAAACGATGTGATCTTGAATGGACCAAGTTCAAATTCTATTCCGCGTTCAATAGCATGTTGCAAGTTCAGTGGCACCTTCTTCGATACAAAGTGATTGCGCATAATCGAGTCATGTACGGCTTGCGATGTGTACACGGGTATCCTAAAGTCACGCGACAGAGCTCCCACGCCTTTTACGTGATCGGTATGGTCATGCGTCACCAATATGGCTTTTATCTTTGCTATGCTCAAGCCATAGTTCGAGCATATTTGCTTGAATTTTCGCACGCTCAGACCTTGGTCTATTATTAAACCATAGTCGTCAACCTGCAAGTAGTAGCAGTTGCCGCTGCTGCCTGAACTTAATGATATGAATTGTGACATAATGTGTCTTGATTATTTTAGCAAGTTGCCAAGTTTAGTGGGTTGTAATGTGTTCATTGGACATACTTGCCCGAGGTGTACAAATACTGCCATTTTTAGCGGCAGTGCAAACCCGTTATAACCCACATCTGCTTGTAAAATTTGTGTAATTGTATATCACATCAGAATGGGAGTCCTACGGCAAAATGCAGTGTAAAGTCTCGCCCAAAGTTTGGTTTTGTGATGGGGTAGTGTAGCCGGCCTTTGCTCACCGATGGGTCAATCGCTTTCATTCCACCGTCAAAGCGTAGTATGAAGTAATTAAAGTCAAACCTTATACCCAGTCCATACGACACCGCTATTTGTTTGTAGAATGAGTCAAACTTGAACACAGCATTGTCAATACCGGCATAGTGGCGTGTGTTCCAGATATTACCTGCATCAACAAACAGTGCGCCGTGCAGTTTCCAGAACAAGAAAGTGCGCCACTCAATATTAAAGTCAAGTTTAAGATTACCCGTCTGAGTCACAAAGTCAACCTTTCCGTCCTTGCCTTTATACCCTCCAGGGCCCAAGCCACGGACGTTCCAACCGCGTACACTGTTAGCTCCGCCTGCAAAGTAGCGCTTCTCGTATGGCAGAATGGTAGAGTTGCCATACGGAATGCCCAGACCAAAGCCAAAATGTATGGCCACAGCATTTCGGTCATTCAGCAGCAAACTCCTTACAAAGTCAAAATCGAATTTGGCATATTGTGAATATGATATGCCGAACAAGTTGTAGCAACCATTGTCACCTTTGCCACGGTGCAGCATGTTCGATATGCCATATAGCACATTGCCAGCAAGTTCCACTCCAGCTTTAACCTGTATCCCTTGTGTGAGCGATTGTGAGTAATTACCTCCATTCGCATTGTTACGTTGAGAGTTGTAGGTAAGTGAGTAGGCTGTTTTTACGATAAACAAATTCTCGTAACTGCTTCTCAGTACCGAGTATCGGGCATCTTCTCCGTCCAAATAATCCTTTTTGAAGGTATCTGATATCCAGGGCATATACACATAGTTAACCGAAAGTAGGTCGAAATTGTGTACCCAACGTGGTGTATTGGTCCTGTTCCAGGTATAGGTCCAAGCTGCAGTCAGCACGCGCCGGTGAAATTCGGGGCGGTCTTGTGTGTTATACATCAAGCTTACCTGCGAGAGCGCCTTCATCTCTTTCTTTTTCTCAATACTCAAAAAAGGTAATAGAAGGGTGGGGAAGCGCAGGCTACCCTCAGCGCTCAGCTCAAAGTAATTTTGATTATTATATCCCTCTAATCCGCTGATAGCCTCGTAGGCGCCGCGCAACTTGAAAGTCAGCATTTCAGAGCTTTTGAAAGCATTGCGGTTGTTATACGACAATGCCACCGCTGCTCCCAAATCGCCTGAGGTGTTGGTTCCCTCCACCTCCAAACCTATCGAGTTGGTTTTATTATATCTAAGCGATATGTTGCAGTCAAGCAAACTGTCCGTGCCCGTTACAGGAACTACCTGCATATTGGTAAATTTAACTACGGGCAATGAGTTCAGATTGTTATACGTGTTTTGCACGTCTGTTTCATCATACACTGCGCCCTTGTTGATAGCTGTGTGCGAGAGCAGTACGCGTTTATTCACCTTCAGCTGACGTGTGTCAAACATAATGCCCCGGTAATTAGTTAGCGCACTATTTGATGCAACCACACTATCCTCGCCAATGGTACGGAACTGAGTAATATACACCTGCCTAAATCTCTGTCTTGTGTATGAACGGCTACTGTCAGCCATTTCGGGACGGTGCATTCTCAGTGTCACATTTGTGGCAGTTATTCCCCTTAGCGTGTCAATGTCATAGGTTATGAAGTCGTTATTTACGAAGTAATATCCCTTCTGACGCAACATCTTTACCATACGGCTGCGCTCTTCTGACAGTACATTCAAGTTAAGTGGCATACCGCGACGAAGCAAAGAATTGGCCGAGTCGCCCTTGTAAATGCTGTATATTGTGTCATCGTCAAAGTCGTATCGCAGAGTGTCTATATAATAGCGGTCGCGGGGCGTAATGCAGTACGTCACTTTAACCTTGTGCTTGGACGTCTGTACCAGTGTATCCACTTGTGCATGCAGATAGCCGTCGCTGTATAGGGCTTGTTCGATGTTGCGCATGCCATAGAGTGTGCCTTCGCTGTCGTACACAACAGGGGGCTCACCTATTTTCTTGAAGAACTTTGAAAGACCTTTATTCCCTTTCACAGAGTCTGCCTTCGACAGACAGTATAGACCTAATGGTGCCTTGAACACGTTAAACCACCGCGTGTTAGGATGTTGACGCACATATTTTTTATATGCGCCCACTTTAAAGCGGCTATTACTACTGGTCACCTTAACGTTGCTGAGTACACGTTGCCCTGGCTGCAAAAACTTTTTGCTGCTGCAGCCCACACACATCAACAGAGTCAGAATGAGTATGGACGTGTTACGGATATGTCTTTTATAATTATTAAGCACAGTTAGGGTGAAGCTTGGTTGGCGTAATTTGAAGGTCGATTAGGTTAGATGATTAGGAAGTTAGAAGGTTAGCGGGTTAAAAAGTGACTCTTGCGAGTGCTATAAGCCAAGGTTTCTCTTTACCCTATAGGCCTACAAACTTCTTAAACCTCTAACCTCCTAACTTCCTAACTCCTAATTCAATATATTATTGTGTTTGGAACCGTTTGCTTGCACGCAGAATATGCCTTGCGGCCGACATAAGTTCTTGCGTCTCCTGCAAGGTAGAAAGATATAGCAGTGCAATTTTGATGTTCGAATCCTCTCGCTGTATACGGTCTTGCTGTGCATGTCGTATTTGTGATATACGGCTCTTTATAGCATTACCCTCTACAAGCAGCTCGTCCACGCCTTCAAAGTTGCCCGTTGAAATCATGCGTTGTGCTACCTCAAGAAAATGATCCACGTCATTGCATACAGGTATAAACTCGTCTACATAATCTTGTGGCAGTGGACTGAAGTTGTTGTCAACATGTTCCACACATGGCTCCAACATACGTTTCAGGCCATATATAATTTGGGTGGCATTGTTACAACCCAAGTGGAACCATGTGTTTTTTTCAACCGCAACAAGGTAGTCGATCTTGCGCATACCGAGAATCTCCTTGCGTCGGTAACGTTTCCAAATGCCCTTCTCGTTCTCAATGTCATGCGAGGCTGTGCGCAAAAATTTCATGTTTTCGTGCATCAGTCCTTGTGTAATGTTGCGGAAGGTGTTGCGCGTAAACTCTAATATGTCAGTTTGTGTGCGGCGTACATGCTGTAATAGCAGTTGCCACGTTTCGGCCTTGTCGTGGCAGCGTACCAACTGACGGAAGAGTGTGTCCACATTATCTTGTTCTCGCTTTTGCTTGAATTTGCGATTGTTATTGATGACTACGAGTGCCACTACACACATTACCACTATCATGGCAAAGAAACCACCTAAATGATTGATGGTGGCAATCAAGAAACTAACGATAAGTGCCGCGCCAGCCGTGATAAACCAACCACCGATAACGGTAATTACACCTGTAATGCGGTAAACTGCAGTTTCACGTCCCCAAGCTCTGTCGGCCAATGATGAACCCATGGCCACCATAAATGCCACGTAGGTGGTTGACAACGGCAGTTGCAGCGATGTGCCCACTACAATCAGCAAGCCGGCCAATACCAAATTAACTGCAGCGCGCACCTGGTCAAAGGCTGCTCCATCTTCGAGCACTGCGTCCTCTTGGTCAAAGCGGGTGTTAATCCAACGTGACACACATGAGGGCACATATTTAGACATTGTGTTAGTGGCATTGAGTACACCACGCACCGTGCGACGTGCCAATCGTGATGAAGAAAAAACTTCCTCACCTTCGTCCTGTCGCGACAGATTTACGGTAGTCTCCACTACTTTGTGTGCTTTTTTTGAAGTACAGATTGCCACGGTCATGACTACCCCAGCAGCTATCAAGAACAACTGCTTAAAAGGTAGGTGACTTTCACCGGCCAGCACGCTCACAGAATAGTTTTCGGGATTGATACCACTACCGTTTTGCGTAAAATCAATAAATGACTCCAAACCGGCTAAAGGCGTACCAATAAAATTTACCAAGTCGTTGCCAGCAAAGGCCATTGCCAGTGCAAATGTGCCAAACAACACTACAATGCGAAATATGTTTACCTTGCATAGGTAAAGAACTTCCATCAGGGCTGTGAAGAGGCAGAAGCATGTCAACAAAATCTCAAATTTATTCTGGTCTATCCAATCAGGAGTCCAACCAATGTTTGCAAGAATAGGGCTTGTGCGCAACCCGCTCACCAACAAAAAATAGAAAATAGACGTAACACTTACCCCACCAAACAGGGCTATGCTATAGTGCAAATGCTTTTTATACTGAAAGGTGAACAGCACACGCGTAATCCACATCACTATGAAACCGAAGACAAAGGCTATAGCAACCGACAGAAATATGCCTATAATCACGCTTAGTGCTTTATCCGTGTTGATGAGATCAGCATAAGTGTGTCCTCCATCTAATATTTTTGAAAAAGCCAATGCTGTGCTACCGCCTAACAAACCAAACACCATCGATACTGTGGTTGAGGTGGGCATGCCTAACGTATTGAATATGTCGAGCAGAATAACATCGGTAGCAGCTACAGCCAAGAATATGCACATTACATCACTTAGCGTGTAGTAGTGGGGATTAAGCACACCATGTCTGGCTATATCCATCATGCCGCTCGAGGTGCTTGCACCGACAAATATGCCTACTGCGGCTACTATAAGAATGGTGCGGAACTTGGCTGCCTTAGCGCCTACTGCCGGACTTAAAAAATTGACAGCATCATTTGCCACACCGACAGACAGGTCGAAAGTGGCCAGTACAAACAGGAATATCAGGATTCCAAGATAGAAAAAATCCATATACGTGGGTTCTAAATAATGTGTTACGCTGCAAAATTAGTACATCATCGCCGAAGAACAAAGTGTTTTGTTAAGTTTCTGTTACTTTTCTTTTGCCTCGGCCGATGCTTTTGTGTATTTGCCGAAGTTGTTGGCATGTTATCAAATCAATATGTTATCAGGTAGCATGGCCAGCTTATTCGGATCCTGTATATACAGTTACTTTGTAATCGGCAACTCATACGGAATAATGAAATGATGCCGTGCTATTCTTACTTTACAAACGTATTGCCGGCCGTATTTTGTCCTGATAAATTTCAAAATTTGCGTTGTAGTTACAAATACGTTGCTGTCCGTAAAGGCCATTTCTTATTTCTGTCTACACTCTGCACTAATATATATTAACGCGTTGATAATCAACGAATAAATGCGTGTAGAAGGATAGAAAATCAGTATGCACTACTATCTACACCTGTTGCAGATAATGGTGTGTACTTACGGCATAGGGCAGGTTTCCCTCGAGTATAGGGAGGACAGATTTTCAGTTGCTCCAACTATTTTAACGCTCTCCCTAAACTGTTATTCCTTATTGGCACAGCACGTACTGCGCTTATGCGTATGAAGCTATACAGATGGTGTAGACAAATCTTCTGCTTGTTGGTAAGCGTGCAGATGTAGTGCATACATAATCTGGTGTTGTATACACTGTTTAACCTCCTGAATATCAATAAGATACAAACAAAAGTGTAGAGTGCAGACAGTTTCAGCAAAAATATTATGAGTGAAGAGGTGGGGGCGTTTCGGAGGCACTTATAATAAAACCACCTGTTGTTTTTATGCGTCTGAGAGGCCTTACAAAAAAGAAACAGCAACCTTCGTACATAATAAATTCGCAGGTAGATTTGCCTGCAATTTTATTAAGTGTGAAGGTTGCTGTTAAATAGCTACTATACGATTGTTACATCAAAAAATAGCGTCTCGTATCGAACACATGCTTGTTTTGCACATTATTACGATATTTTTGTTTGTTAGATGCTGTCTGAATACACAGCTACAGGTAGTTTCCTGCAGTTGTATGTTGAAGCCATTACTTCGCCATAAGCACCGGCAGATCTAAATGCAATGAAATCACCACGGTGTGTTTCGGGAAGTGACTCACCTGTACTGAACACGTCGCTACTTTCGCATATAGGGCCAACTACGTCATAGATTTCTGTTCTACTTTCAGAATTGCTTGCTTGGGCAGAAATGTTTTCAGTATAGTGGTGTGACCCGTACATTGCAGGACGTATCAGCTCGGTAAAGCCTGCATCTACAATCACAAATTTCTTGCTGTGTCCCTCTTTTACGTATAAAGTACGTGCTATAAGGGAACCGCATTGCGCTACGACGCTACGGCCCAACTCAAAATGTAATTGTTGCCCATTACGGAGCTGGAGATGCTTCTCGAATAATTCAAAATATTGTTTGAAATCGGGAATAGGATTACCGTCTGGATTGTCGTAATCGATGCCAAGTCCGCCTCCTACGTTGATATTATCAGTTACAATATCTTCGCTCTCAAGTATATTTTGCAATTCGTTTATACGGTTGCAAAGTGATACATATACTGACAAATCCAATATTTGACTTCCGATGTGGAAATGCAGACCTGTATACTTAACGTTTCCGAGCTCCTGCGCATGTCGTATGGCTGTAACCATATCTTCCATGGCTATGCCAAATTTGTTTTCATTAAGCCCGGTGGTTATTTTAGCATGAGTGTGTGCATCAACATTCGGGTTAATTCTGAATGCTACGTGTGCACATTTGCCCATTTCACCAGCTATTTGGTTAATGACATCAAGCTCGGGCAAACTTTCTACATTGAAACTGTGTATGCCTTTCTCTAATGCCGTACGAATTTCCCAATCGCTTTTGCCAACTCCGGCGTAAACGATTTTATTGCCAACAAATCCAGCCTCAGAAGCAGCAAGTATTTCGCCTCCTGAAACGCAGTCCGCACCTAAACCGTGTTGTGCAATAATTTGCAGAATACGCGGGTTGGCATTTGCTTTGACTGCGTAGTGGACATGGAAATTGGGCCTACCTTTTGTCTCGTCCTCAATTACTTGCAGGGTCTTAAGCAGGCAATCAATATCGTAGTAATAAAAAGGGGTGCTTAGTTTAGAAAAGTCTTGTATAGGAAAGTGTGTCATTTCTTAGTAGTATTCTTGTCTTTGAAGAGTTTTTCGCTTAAAGCGCACAATGCAGCTTTCTTATCTTGCTCACGAATTAAGAAAGAAATGTTGTGATTGCTGCCGCCATATGAGATCATACGCACGGGTATATTGGCTAAAGCTTCTGTTACTAAAGTCTCAAATCCAACATTACCCCAACGCAAATCACCTACCACACAGATGATACACATATTTTCGTCAATGCTTACTGTGCCATACTGTTTCAGTTCTTCAACAATGTTTGCCAAGTGTGCATTGTTATCAATAGTCAGGGTTACACCGACTTCGCTTGTTGTAACCATATCAACAGGAGTATGGTTTACTTCGAATGTTTCAAAAAGCTTGTGCAAGAAACCCGTTGCAAGCAACATACGCGATGAGACAATCTTGATGGCAGTGATATTGTCTTTAGCTGCGACGGCTTTGATGGTGCCTTTTTGCATCTGGTCGTTGATAATTGTACCAGGAGCAGAGGGGTCCATTGTGTTAAGCAATCGCACGGGCACCCCTGTATAGTGAGCTGGCTGAATGCAGGTAGGGTGCAAAATTTTAGCGCCGAAGTAAGCTAATTCTGCGGCTTCTTCAAAATTAAGTTGACGTACAGGTGTTGTACCTTCAACAAAGCGCGGGTCGTTATTGTGCATACCGTCAATGTCGGTCCAAATTTGTATTTCGTCAGCATGAAGTACGGCACCTATCAGGCATGCAGTGTAATCAGAACCACCACGTTGCAGGTTGTCTATTTCGCCATTGATGTTGCGGCAGATAAATCCTTGTGTGATGTAGAGGTCGTAGCCAGAATTCTTTTCAAGTATGTGGCTCAGGTTTTCTTTTATAAACGACATATCCGGCTCGCTATTAGCATCAGTGCGCATATAGTCAAGCGCTGGTATCAGCATTACTTTAATGCCACATTCTTTCAAATAGTTAGTCACCATATTGGTGCTCATCAATTCGCCTTGTGCCAAAATCTCCTTTTCGAGAGCTGTACTATAAGGTTTGGTTGTAAGGTCGTGCAAATGCATGAAAATGTCGTTGAGCAAGTTGTCTGTATGTTCAACATTTTCCTGCTTGCTGTACAGTTCTGACACATGTGTACGGTATAGTGTGCGCAGCTTATTGATAACACTGCCTGCGCCCTCAAGATTTTTCTTCTTGATGTAGTCGGCTATCTCAACAAGCGAGTTCGTTGTACCCGACATGGCAGAAAGTACTACAATCTTGCGCTCTCCATCAGTAATAAGCTGGCAAACGTCCTTCATTCTTTGTGGCGTTCCTACTGATGTGCCACCAAATTTCAGTATCTTCATTGTGTGTGCGTATTTATTGAGGTTATAAAGGTTTATTGTTCAATTTGTAAGAGTCGTCTTATTGTTCTTCGCTAATGCTGCCATCTTTGCAGCGGTATACAACACCCGGGAATTCTTCCAGCAAGTTCATGTTGTGTGTAACCATAACCACAGCACTGCCTTGTTCGCGTACACTCTGCAGTATTCGCATTATTTGGCGGCTGGTTTCAGGATCAAGGTTGCCGATAGGTTCGTCTGCTAACACAATCTTGGGGTTGTTGAGCAAAGCTCGAGCAATACAAACACGTTGTTGCTCGCCGCCAGACAATTCATGCGGATAACGGTCCAATTTGTCATAAAGTTCCACACGCTCAAGAACCTCTTTGATACGTTGAGGGCGTTCCTTCTTTTTGCAGCCCGTAGCTTTTAATACGAAATCAAGGTTTTGCCCGATTGTTAACTCGTGTAATAACTGAAAATCTTGGAAAACAATTCCCAACTGACGGCGTAATAAGGGCAGGTGTTTACGCTTGAGCTTGGTCATGTCGTAATTCAGCACTTGAGCCTTTCCTTCGGTGATGGGCAACTCGCCATATATGGCTTTTAGCAGCGAACTTTTTCCGCTGCCGACTTTGCCTACAATATAAATAAAGTCGTTATCGTCAACACAGAAATCTACGCCATTGAGTATGGGGTGATCATCGTGTCGTAACGATACATTTTGCAGTTGTATCAGCATAATTGATAATATTACAAAGGGATACTACGAAAGCCTGTTTAATCCAGTTTCAATACTGCGAGGAAAGCCTTTTGGGGAACCTGCACGTTACCAATCTCTTTCATACGCTTCTTGCCACGTTTTTGTTTTTCGAGCAATTTACGCTTACGGCTGATATCACCGCCATAACATTTTGCAGTTACGTCCTTGCGCACTTGCTTTACTGTTTCGCGTGCAATGATTTTAGCACCTATAGCGGCCTGAATGGCAATATCAAATTGCTGGCGTGGTAATAATTCCTTCAGTTTCTCGCACATACGACGACCGAAGTATACCGAATTGTCAACATGTGTCAATGTCGAAAGGGCATCAATGGGTTCGCCATTAAGCAGAATGTCAAGTTTAACGAGTTTAGATGGTCTGAAACCGATGGGGTGGTAGTCAAATGAAGCATACCCCTTTGAGATGCTCTTCAGTTTGTCATAAAAGTCTATCACGATTTCGGCCAGAGGCATATCGTAATATAATTCGACACGGTCTCCCGAAACATATTCTTGCTTAACCAATTCTCCACGCTTGCCAAGACACAATGTCATGATGTTTCCTATATATTCGGTACGTGTAATAATTGATGCACGAATGTATGGTTCTTCTATGTGGTCAATTTCTGTTTGATCTGGCATTCCTGCCGGATTATGAACTTCCTTCATTTCGCCATGCTTGTCGTAAATGTTGTAACTTACATTAGGCACGGTTGTGATAACATTCATGTTGAATTCGCGATCAAGGCGTTCTTGCACAATTTCCATGTGTAGAAGCCCTAAAAATCCACATCTGAAACCAAATCCAAGTGCGACAGACGACTCCGGTTGGAATGTGAGTGAGGCATCATTAAGCTGCAGTTTTTCCAAACTGGCTCGAAGTTGTTCAAAATCCTCTGTTTCAATTGGGTAAACGCCTGCAAAGACCATAGGTTTAACCTCTTCAAAGCCTTCGATAGCCTTTTTGCAAGGATTAGCTACTGACGTAATAGTATCTCCCACTTTAACCTCGGTAGCTGTCTTTATACCGCTTACGATATAGCCAACATCGCCGCAGTGCAGTTCCTTGCGTGGCGACAAATCCATTTTGAGAACGCCAATTTCATCAGCATGGTAGCTCTTTTGTGTATTTACAAAAATGACATCTTCGTCCTTGTGTATACTGCCGTTGACTATCTTGAAATAAGCTATTATTCCGCGGAATGGGTTGAATACAGAGTCGAAGATGAGTGCTTGTAACGGGGCTTTTTCGTCACCGGTGGGGGAGGGAATGCGTTCAATTACAGCGTTGAGGATATCGTCAACACCTTCACCTGTTTTACCCGATGCACGAATGATTTCTTCGCGCTTGCAACCTAATAAATCTATAATTTCGTCCTCAACCTCTTCAGGCATAGAGTTTACCATATCGCACTTACTGAGCACAGGAATTATTTCAAGATTGTGCTCGATGGCCATATACAGATTTGAGATAGTTTGAGCCTGTACGCCCTGTGTAGAGTCAACCAAAAGCAAACAACCTTCACACGCAGCTATGCTTCGCGACACTTCGTAGGCAAAGTCCACGTGCCCCGGAGTATCTATAAGGTTTAGATGAAATGTCTCATCCTTATATGTGTATTCCATCTGAATAGCATGGCTCTTGATAGTGATACCGCGTTCGCGTTCCAAATCCATATCATCAAGCATTTGCCCCTCAGTCACTTTTACAGTTTGAGTGTGCTCAAGCAGCCGGTCGGCCAGAGTGCTCTTGCCATGGTCTATGTGCGCAATAATGCAAAAGTTGCGTATGTGTTTCATTTCTTTTCAGGAATGAGTTGTTGTAATTCGTTTGTTATGTAGAGAAAAAGGGATTGTCTGGTAATTTGTACCATTGTCAAAACTTATCTGCTTCGTCAAAGCTGACAGCATGTTTCAAGTCCTTGTCGCTGAGCACGACTTCTGCTCCCTTTATAGGCCAATCTATGCCAATGGAAGGATCTGCATAGTGTATAGAGCATTCAGTTTCGGGGGCATAGCGATTATCTACCTTATATGTGAACACCGCAGTATCGCTCAGTACTTGGAACCCGTGTGCAAATCCTCTGGGTATGAACAGCTGACGTTTGTTCTCATCAGACAATTCTACCATGACATATTTACCAAAAGTTGGCGAATTCTTGCGAAGATCTACAGCCACATCTACAACTGTACCTTGCAGAACTCTTACCAATTTGGCTTGTGAAGCTTCGCCCTTCTGAAAATGCAGCCCACGTAATACACCGCGGCTCGACATTGATTGGTTATCTTGTACGAAGTGTACGTCATGGCCAATATGTTTATTAAAATCCTCCTCGCGCCATGTTTCCATAAAATAACCGCGAGAGTCCTCAAAGACGCGTGGTTCCAATATCCACACATCAGGTATGTTTGTCTTGATATATTCCATGATGATGTTAATTCATATTTTATATTGCACTTGTAAGTCCGGCAACCACAATTTTATCGTCACTGACTTTAGCTGTAAAATCTTTTTGTTCGGGGTGCTCCATCATGTAGTCGCACAAGGCGTCTTCCAAATGATGTTGTATAGATCGTTTGAGTGAGCGCGCTCCATACTGTGCGTCAAAGCCTTTCTTTACAAGGAACTCCCGCACATCGTTATCTAAATGAAGCGTATATCCATTGTGGGCCAATCGTTTGGACAGATCCTGCAATTCCAAGTCTGCAATTTTAAGTGCACTATCACTATTTAGGGGATTAAACATGATAATGTCGTCCAACCTGTTCAGAAATTCTGGTGCAAATTGCTTACGAAGGGCTTTTAGTACGATACTTTCTGCCGCTTCACTTGAAATTTCGCCAGCAACACGCTCAAATCCCAATCCATTACCAAATTCACGCAATTGGCGTGTGCCGCTATTCGAGGTAAGAATAATGATGGTGTTGCGAAAATCAACTGTAGTGCCGTTACCATCGGTCAAGCGTCCCTCGTCCATTACTTGAAGCAGCGTGTTGAACACATCGCTATGAGCTTTCTCTATTTCGTCTAATAAAATAACCGAGTAGGGGTGGCGACGTACGCGTTCGGTAAGTTGTCCGCCCTCTTCATATCCAACGTATCCTGGAGGGGCACCTACCAAGCGGCTCACGCTATATTTCTCACCGTATTCGCTCATGTCTATCCGAATAAGTGCATCTTTCGAGCCGAACATCTGCTCTGCAAGACATTTTACCAAATGCGTCTTACCAACACCTGTCGGTCCTACGAACAGAAATGTGCCAATGGGACGATCATTGCCTTTAAGACCAATTCTGCTACGTGTTATAGCGCGTGTAAGGCGTTCAACCGCCTTGTCCTGTGCTATAACGCGGGCGTTTAACGTTTGTCGCATACCCTTGAGTCTGTCAGTCTCGTTAGCGGCGACACGTGTGGCGGGTACGCCACTCATCATAGACACAACTTCTGCTACTACGTTTTCGTTCACTTCGGCAGGATTCTCTTGTTGCTGCGCCTGCCATTCTTGTGTCATTCTTTCAAGTTCGATTGTTAGCGTTTGCACTTGATCGCGCAAGTTAGCGGCAAGTTCATAGTTTTGGTCTTGAGCAGCTTGTTGCTTTTGGCTGCGCAACGATTCTATATCTTTTTCTTTTTCTTCAATAAACTTTGGCGTTCCTGCACCTTCTAAATGCATACGTGCTCCAGCTTCGTCCATTGCATCAATGGCTTTGTCAGGTAGAGCTCTGTCTGTAATATAACGCGATGTGAGGTCTACACAAGCTTTCAGAGCATCATCGGTATACGACACATTGTGATGCTGCTCGTAGCGTCCTTTGATGTTATGCAAAATGGTCAGCGTCTCCTCTTGAGTTGTTGGTTCAAGCATTACTTTTTGGAAACGCCTGTCAAGCGCGCCATCTTTTTCAATTGTCTTTTTGAACTCATTGGTCGTTGTGGCACCAATACATTGTACTTCGCCACGAGCCAACGCTGGTTTCAGTATATTTGCTGCGTCAAGGCTACCAGGTGCAGATCCTGCTCCAATAATAGTATGTATCTCGTCTATGAATAAAACAATTTCGGGGTGTGCTTTAAGTTCTTTGATGAGTCGTCTCAATCGTTCTTCGAATTGGCCTCTATATTGCGTGCCAGCAACGATTGTAGCCATGTTAAGTGCTACTATACGTTTGTTGGTCAACAGATGCGGGACGCGATGATGGGCTATTTGATCGGCCAAGCCTTCAACTATAGCACTTTTGCCCACGCCTGGTTCGCCTATGATTATAGGATTGTTCTTTTTGCGTCGGCAAAGGATTTGTACAACACGCAGGATTTCCTTTTCACGACCTACAACTGGGTCCAGGCCGCCCCTTGCTGCTACGGCAGTAAGATCTGTGCCGAAATTATCAATAACAGGGGTGTCGCTATTCGATTTTGTTCTGACATTCTCTTTTGCCTGGCTGTTCATGCTGCTGCCTTCGCTCGAATTGTCGTTAGGGTAGGGTGAATCGTCCTCATTTGGAAAGCTAAAATCATCCGACACTTTGTTGGCTGCACTTTCTTCTTGCAATTTAGCATAATCGGCACCAAAATCTGCAAGTAATTTCTTCGCCTCATTTTGTCTGTCATGCAACAGAGCAAGAAGCACCAACTCTGCGCTATCCTTCTTGCCATTGGCTAACTTGTCTTCAAGTACGACCAACTTCATGACGCGAGTACAATCGGTATCAAGTGGTATATCATCACTGTTATATGTCTGCGGTTGTACTGAGTTTTCTTCACCAACCAATTCTTTGTGGCTACTCAATACTTTTTTAATTTCGCTTTCAAGTTTCTCGGTGTCAATATTCATTTTCTTGAGCATTAACAGCACTTGTTCATTCTCTATTGCACTTAGCAAAAGACAGAGCGAACTCACACGCAGTAGATTAAACTGAATGGCGATGTTTTTGCTCTTGTTGATGATGCGGGCTGTACCCGCAGGTATTTCGTAACTCATAATTATTAGCTATTGTGTTGTTAGTATGTGTTTTGTATGACGTATGCATACTTCATGCCAAAGTCATTATAACACATTGTTCAGATTGCAAAGTTAACATTTGCGATTATATAAACAAAGTGTTTGAAAGAAAGAAACGACATCTTTAATTGAAGTTCAAGTAATTTTTTCCGTTTTAGACTTACGTTAAAGAGCGATGCTACTTAACATCTAAGCTGCTTTATGTTGTTTTGCCCTATCTGATACACAACGTCATTTATAACTTGTAATAAAGTATTACATTAATATGATTATGTGGATTTTTCTATGTTTTTGCACGCGGAAGGGCACTCGTCGTACATGATTAAATATCTCTTGACAGGGGAAACGCATTAAATAGCGTGTGCCGGTTAATGCACGTGGCTCCATCAAGCTTGAGCTTTGTTTGCTTTTATGAGCTTTTGTGTGGTCTGATAGTTGATTTAGGCCTAAACAACTCTAATCCTTGGAAATAGTTTTGTATATTTGCAATATTTTTGTGGTACACACGTTTTAACTATTCTGCAAACACTGCGATGACAGTTGAGGTATTTAGACGTGTTTGGCAAAAATAGATATTAAAGTAAAAAACGAAAAAGACAACTATTAATACATGACACTTAAGAAGTTTGCATTATTTCTCGCGCTATCTATTAGTGTATCGCTTCCTATGATTGCGCAATCAGGCATGACTGACAGTCAAGTTATGCAGTTCATGATACGTGAAAACGAGCGAGGCACATCGCGAGATCAAATTGTTACCAAACTGATCGAGCGAGGGGTTAGTATTGACCAAATTAGGCGCATTCGCACAAATTACGAAAAGCAGAAAAAAGGCACTGTTGTAGGTGCACGCGACATAAGTGGTAAATCAACCGGCAATGATCGCACTCGTAAAAATAATGGTGATAAACGAGAGGAGAAGCTTGAAGGCATGTCGCAACGTGAAGGCGCTTCGGTGCGTGTAGATGAAAGTAGTATGTCTGCCGTCCAGTTGAAACGCTACAAACGTGAACAGAAAAGCGAATATCTGGACGAAATGGAAGAGTTGCTTCCAGATTCCCTTGAGAATTTGAAACTACCTGAAGATGAACTGCGCGAAACAAAGAAAAAGAAAAAAATAGAGGTCTTTGGACGCAACATTTTCAACAATCGTAAGTTGAGCTTTGAACCCAATATGAATATTGCAACGCCACAAGATTATCGCTTGGGGCCAGGCGATGCTGTATATGTTGATGTATGGGGTGCCTCACAGCAACGTTTTGAAAGTACAGTTTCGCCCGATGGAACGATAAATATTGAGAATTACGGGCCGGTTGATGTAGATGGGCTTACAGTGGCACAAGCTAATCATAGGCTGCGTGCAACACTCGGCAAACGTTATGGCGGGTCTAATATTCGTCTGACAGTGGGACAAACCAAGACCATTACAGTAGACGTCATGGGCGAGGTGCAAGTGCCCGGCACTTATACACTTTCGGCTTTTGCCACCGTGTTTAATGCTTTATATATGGCAGGTGGTACAAATGACATTGGTACACTACGTAACATCAAAATCTTTCGAAACAAGCGCTTGATTTCAACATGCGACATCTATGATTACATTTTGAATGGAAACATGAAGGGTAATGTGCGTTTGGCTTCGGGTGACGTGATTGTAGTCGGTGCCTATGAGTGTCTTGTCAATATTACAGGTAAGGTAAAGCGCCCCATGTACTACGAAATGAAAGAGAAGGAAAGTGTGGGTACGCTCATCAAGTATGCTGGTGGATTTACCGGTGATGCCTATCAAGGCAATATAAATTTGATGCGCAAAGCTGGCGGCGAGCTCTCTGTCTACTCCATCGATGAGTTTGAACGCAATTCGTTCCATTTGGCTGACGGCGATTCTGTCTCGGTGGACAGTACGCTGCAACGTTATCGCAATATGGTAGAAATAAAAGGTGCTGTAATGCGTCCTGGTAAATATCAGATGGACGGCAATATTACAACGATTCGTCAATTGATAGAGGCTGCAGGTGGTTTGAGCGAAGATGCCTTCACAACCCGTGCGTTTATTCACAGAATGAAGGAAGACCGTACATTGGAGGTTATTGACGTAGATGTAAAGGGTATAATGGATCATTCGGTAGCAGACATCACGCTGAAGAACGAGGACGTATTCTTTATTCCTTCAACAAAACTGATGCAGGAAGAACGCACGTTATCGATTATCGGCGAGATTAACTACCCAGGTGTGTATAATTACGCAGAGAATACATCGTTGGAAACCTTTATTTTGCAAGCTGGTGGACTTAAAGATGCCGCATCGCTCATCAAGGTGGACGTGTCGCGTCGCCTACGTAACCAAGAGGCTGATCATTCAGGAACACAGGTTGCGCAGACTTTCAGCTTTTCGCTTAAAGATGGATTCGTAATAGATGGCACGCCGGGCTTCATTCTTGAACCTTTTGACGAAGTGTATGTGCGTCGTTCACCAGGTTATGTGCCTCAACAGCATGTGTCAATCGAAGGTGAAATCACTTTTGCGGGTGTATACACGCTTCGTAATAAGGGTATGCGTTTGAGCGATTTAGTGCGCGAGGCTGGTGGTTTGACAAATGAGGCTTATGCCAAGGGCGCTCATCTTGAGCGCACTTTGACACAGGCAGAACGAATTAAACAACAATCATTGGTAAAACTGGCAGTAAGTGACTCGTTGGATATGAAACACATCGAGATGAGTAATACACAAATGGTCGGAATTAACCTTGACCAAGCAATGAAGAATCCTGGCTCTGATCAATGGGATTTGGTATTGCGCGAGGGCGACCGATTAGTTATTCCACAATATAATAACACCATTACAATCAATGGACAAGTAATGTATCCTAATTCAGTTGCTTATAAGGAAGGTGCAAGCTTGTCATACTACATCAATCAATCGGGTGGCTACGGATTACGCGCTAAAACGAATCGCGTATTTGCTGTAAACATGAATGGTACGGTTACTCGAGTTAAATCTGCAAAAGATATTACGCCTGGTTGCACCATAGTAGTTCCGGCTAAGGGTAAAAAGCAACGTCTGTCGTTTGGTGAGATATTATCATTGGGATCAATGACAGCTACATTGGGAACCGTTATTGCGACACTTGTGAAATAACATCAATTTGAGATAAATGCAATAATCATAAATTCGGTTCTGTAGTACATATATAAGTCTGCAGAATCGAATTTATGAGACTATAATACAGGCGCGAACACAATATAAATAGATTAGTTGGCGTGCCGCACATGTACACTCCTTCTTTTGAAACTTGCGATTATGCTTTTATTTTATCCTATTATAACCATGTTAGTTAGTGCACTGGTAACGGTAATATCCATGCCGCTACTTTTGCGTTTTTGTCAAGTACGTGGATTGTTTGACATGCCCAACGAACGAAAGGTTCATCACAACAAAATTCCGCGATTGGGTGGTGTGTTATTTGCACCGGCAACGGTTATAGGCATAAGTGTTTCTATTCTTGTAATGATGGCGTTGAAGGATAATTGGCTGCCATCTATGGCCGAGCCAGCGTTATTCTTGTTCTTTGGTATGTTCTTGATATATATCATTGGTTTATTAGATGATATTTTAGGTCTCGATGCAAAAATAAAGTTTGGCACCCAGCTGGTGGCATCGTTCTTTATGCCATTTTGCCATTTGTACATAAATAACCTGTACGGTTTTTGTGGCATTTACGAGATATCAACATGGGTTGGTTATCCATTAACGATATTGCTTTCATTACTAATAATCAATGCGTTTAATCTGATAGACGGTATAGATGGATTAGCCTCTGGGCTTGGCGTCATTGCATTGGGCGTTTATTCATACTTGTTTGCAAGTCTTGGTAGCGTGGTTTTTACGGTTTTCGCTATGGGACTATTGGGAACCATGATGGCATTTATGTACTTCAACCTTTTTGGAAATGCTAAGAAGTTTACTAAAACCTTCATGGGGGATACTGGCAGTTTGATATTGGGTTACTCAATAACATATTTATCCATTAAGTACAGTATGTACAACTCGCAGGTTTTTCCCGTGCAATCATGTCCTATATTGGTAGCATATACATTGGTGCTGGTTCCTGTATTAGATTTAGTTCGAGTGGCAATAGAACGCGTGTCGATTGGCAAGGGAATGTTCACACCTGACAAACGGCATATCCATCATCTTTGTATGGCTGCAGGTATGTCTATGCACAAAGCGTTGGTTTTCATTTTGTCACTGCAATTTGCATTCGACTTATTGAATTTGGCATTGTTTAAGTACTTATCAGTTCCGACAACGCTTATCGTCTTACTTAATGTAGCCGTATATGTACTTGTCGTTATACTTCTAAAGAAACGTAATGTATAAAACATTGGTCGCTCTTTTGGAACGCTAATTAGGATTTCCCTACAAACGAAACAACCCGTTAGAATTTATTTACTAACTTTGCAACAATGCGTTTTTTACTACCTGTTGAGAACAAATAACGTGTTGACTAAAGAACATTCAATTTGATATGGAAACAAACAACATACCGCAGTCCTCTGATTCTCTAGCCGTGCGCTTCGCCCACGTGCTGCAATTGATTATTCGCGGTTGGAAAACAATCATTATTACAATGGTTGTGGTAATAGCTATAGCTGCCGTCTACATTTTTAGTCTGCCGCGAGTGTATGAATCAGAGTGTACACTCCTTCCCGAAACTTCGTCATCTTCGGGAGGTATATCGGGCAACTTGGGATCTCTTGCCTCAATGGCAGGTATTAAAATGGGCGACATGGGCAATCAAGATGCCATATATCCTGAATTCTACCCTAAAGTTGTATCGTCAACTGTATTCTTAGCTGAATTGCTTAAAGATCAAGTTACCTGTAAGCGTACTAAGAGTAAAACAAATGTTTATGTTTACTTTCGTGACAAACAGCAGAAAGCTTGGTGGGCGAAAATGATGCCAAAGGGCGAGGAGAAAAAGGATAGTAGCGACGTCGATAATTTCAATATAAATCCAACGCACATATCTAAAAAACAGCAAAAGGTCGTGGACGATCTTAGTGGCGCTATTATGTGTATGGTCGACAAAAAGACGGACATGATAACCGTACGTGTTGAAGTGCAAGATGCTGATGTGGCACAACAGATTGCAGATTTGGTGTGCAAGCGCTTGCAAACGTATATCACACGTTACAGAACAAACAAAGCGCGAAAGGACGTAACATATAGCGAAGCCATCGCAAAGAACGCTTATGACAAATACATCAAATCACAAACAGATTATGCAGCCTTTTGCGATACGCATGAAGATGTGACACTGACTTCGTACCAACAGGTGCAAGACAGGTTGGAAAACGAAATGCAGCTTGCTTTTAACACGTACTCGCAGTGTGCACAGCAGTTGCAACTTGCTAAGATGAAATTGCAAGAGCGTACGCCAGTCTACACCACTATCCAGCCGGCCACAGTCCCTCAAAAGCCTTGTGGCCCAAAAAGAGTTTTTACGATATTAGCTTTCACAATGCTCTCTTTCTTCGGAAGTGTCTGTTGGATTTTAATGCGTGACATGTTGAAAAAGAAGCGAGCAAACTAAAACAAACCCATTTATAGCCATCTGCATGAGACTGAGTTTGAATGCTGTAAAGAGCAACGGACGGGAACTAACCGATACGATATATCTTATAATACTACAAGGTGCCAATCAGTTGCTTCCATTGTTTGTAATGCCGTTCCTAATGATAAAATTGGGAGCGGAAGGCTATGGTTTTGTAGGCTTCTCACTTTCGGTCATTCAGTATTTGGTCCTGATTGTTGATTTTGGATTCAATCTTTCTGCTACAAAACGTATAGCACAAGCTAACGACGATGTAGATAAATGCAATGAGGTCTTTTGGAATGTTGTTGCGGCAAAGTCGTTACTCTTGATAGCTTCATCGGTTATATTGCTTGTGCTGATGCTGACTGTACCAACATTCCAGTTGTATAGTCAAGCCATTTGGGCCACATGGCCTATGCTTTTGGGTTCGACTTTCACGTTTATGTGGTTCTTTCAGGGAAAGGGATATATACGTTTCTTTTCTGTGATGAACACATTGTCAAAATTGGCACTGTTACCGCTCATATTCGTGTTTGTAAAGACACCGGACGATTGTTCCCTTGCTGCCTTCTTACAGGCAGTGGTGTTTGTTGGCACTGCTATCATCTCAAACATTTACATATATTGTAAAAGATTGGTGCAGTGGCATACCCCATCGTGGAAAGGCATAAAGGAAGAACTTGCCGAAAGTTTTCCTCTGTTTCTCTCTACTGCTTCAACCAGCGTATACACTCAGTTGATTGTAATAGTACTTGGTTTTTACTGTACGACGTCGGAGGTTGGAAAATATGCTTCGGCCGACCGTATTATGCGTGCTCTATGCTTCTTATTATATGTACCGCTCAATCAAGTTTTCTTTCCAAAAATCAGTGCATTGGCTGTAAAAGGAAAAGATTTGGCAGCGGGACTATTTAAGCAGGTAATGCTCATGGTTATTCTTGTCATGTGCTGTGTGTCGGCATTCCTATTTTTCGGGGGCGTCTATTTGCCAAATCTGTTGGGGCATGATTATGCAGGCATAGATGTCTATCTTAAAATACTGGCCATTGCGCCTCTGGCTATAGGCTTTGGCGGTGTGTTCGGGCAGATGGGACTCGTTGCTTTGGGCAACAAATACACGAGCAAAAAATTTCGTGACGTTTATTTTATCGCAGCATTAACTGCCATAATAATGATGTTTGTCCTGACACCATGGTTGGGTGCTATAGGTGCCTGTATCACGGTGAGTGCAACAGAATTGCTTGTAGCAGTACTGATGGCATATAATTTCAAAAAGAATATCGGTCTATGCTTATCATAGTTTTATTATTAACATTGATGCTTACATTGTTGGGGCTGTATATCTCAAGAGATATATTTGCCCCTTATGTGGCTGGACCAGGTGTGTGGCTTATTGCTCTACTTATATATTATCTTTTGCCTAACAACTTTTATCCAGTCACTCATGATTTTCCACTTGCTCTGTCATTGTGGTTGGTAGGATATTTTGTGTTGTCGGTAGTCTGTGACAAGTATGTTGCCCCAGCATCGCCCGCGTCCGTCAAGCGTCAGCCTAACAAATTTGTGCTTCGAGCCTATTTTATCATAACTATTACAGCCATTCCCGTGGTATGCGGTAAAATTATTTGGCAAGCGTTTACTACTGAACCTGAAAACATATTTCGCTATATGCGAATTTTGAATACGGGAATAGATGAAGAAATTGAGATGCCAGATCTCGGCATCTTGATATATTTCACATCGTTGGCATTTGTGATGTTATTCTTCTCATACCTTTATTTCAAGAAGAAATGGCTCATTGGCATAGTCTTATTCATGAATCTACTCTTCGCTACGGTTACAATGTCCAAGACCGTATTCCTAAGCGTGATGTTCTCATCATTGTATATATGCTATTATTGCAAATATATTAGGATTAAACACATGTTCTTGGGCTTGATAGCGTTTGTCGCTTTGAGTTTCGTTGTCCAAAACGCGCGTGCCGTAGGTGAAGATATGGAAACAAATAATTTTTTGGCAACCTATTTATCGAGCAGTATTGTGGCTTTTGACTATTTTGCGGTTCCAGATTCAGCTGTCCAATTTGGCGAACATACATTCAGATTACTATATGCCATTGGTCACAGTTTAGGCTTGTGCCATGAGCCAACTGGAGTCATCCTCGAATTTGTAAATGTTCCCAATGCAACAAATACGTATACAAATCTCTATCCATTTTACGAAGATTTCGGATTAGTGGGTGTGTTTGTATTCTCTATGATATATGGTGCCATATATGGTGCTTTATATAAAAAGGCACGCACTGGTGGAAAATTCGAACTGATACTTTACGCCATATTGTTGACATTTGTGTTGATGGAGTTTATAGGAGAATTCATATTCACCAATCTGTCTATGTTCCTGCAATATTTATTCTTTGCAGTACTTCCATTCCTTATTACAGACAGACAAAATGAAAAAATTGGAATTGGATCTTAAATATGAAAGTTATGCCTCAAATAGATATACTAATGGCCACCTATAATGGTGGTGAATACATTGCAGCACAGATACGCTCGTTGCAAAATCAAACGTTCTCGGATTGGCATTTGATTGTACATGATGATGGTTCAACAGATGACACGTTGCAAATCGTAAATGATTTTTGCAAAATTGACAACAGAATCGAAGTCCTTGATGACGGGAAATCGTTTCACGGGCCTGCGGGTAATTTCGTCCACCTGATGAAATCGTCCACTGCACCCTATATGATATTTTGTGATCAAGACGATATATGGCTTGAAGACAAACTGCAAAAACTGCATGACGCCATGCTCCAGGTTGATAATGGCATGCCACAGATGGTGTACTGCAATGCTTACGTCTACGACACCATGCAGAACGACATCAGCGGGCATGCAGTACTATGGCAACCTACTGATTTACACGAAGCTCTTTTTGCTAATGCAGGCGTACAGGGTTGTTCTATCATGATAAATTCTGCACTACGTGATGTATGCCATAAAGTGCCAGACTATGTTACAATGCACGACCATTTTGTAACATTGGCAGCACTTACTTTCGGCAAAATTACCTACGTCGATCAAAGGCTGATGCTATATCGCCGGCACGATCTGGCAGTTACGGGTGCAACGTACAAAAACTTTATGGAACGCATTACACACTTCTTCAATTCAGACAAGACTGTGTTGGAAAAGAACCATGTGCGGGCTATTGAAAGTTTCTTTGAATGCTTCAAGCAAGATATGTCAAATGAAAAGAAGGCAATATTTACAGACTTCTTCCGTTTTCTTAATGAAGGAAAGATCCGAAACTTGCTACACGCATTCATTGGTGGGTACCGGTTATTTGGCAGTCGAAGCATTCTCGCGTTCAAAATATTGGTACGTAAAATGTTGTAAGGCGCAAACTATTGCGACATGAAGTACAAAGTGTTGCATTAGTATCATAGTCCGTAGGCGGATATTATTGTTTACAACTTAACAAGTTGACAGGCAAAAACGTAAGTATGTTCTGCACTATTTATTGTGTTAAAGACACAACGATCTGGAACATAAGAACTTAACAAACTTACTTACCTGTCTACCCTTTAACTCGTTAACGTGTTTACTAATCCCGCCAACGTGTTATCATATTGAATATTACTATCATGAAAATAACACACATAATCAATGCCCTCGAAACAGGTGGCGCAGAACGTTTGCTGACAGACATGTTGCCATTGATGCAGGCAGCGGGTCATGAAGTGAATATCGTCCTGTTGAAATCTACAAACGATGTCTTTGAGCAGAAACTCAAGCAGCTTGGCATTCGTGTTGAAGCAGTTAACATTTGTGCTGGCCGATACAATCCGTTGAATGCTTTCAAACTTGCAAAATACATAAAGAACTCAGACATCGTACATACCCATCTGTTTCCTTCGCAGTATTGGGGAGCATTAGCTGTAAAATTGTGGTGTAAGAGAATAAAGCTTTTCACCACAGAGCACAGTACCTTTAATTCGCGGGGAAAATATGCCATAACTTCATGGTTGGACAAACATATATATGCCCTGTATGATGGCATCATCTGCATCTCGAAAGGTACAGCGGATTTCGTAAAACAAAGAGTTCCCCAAAATGTGGCAATACGAGTGATAGAGAACGGAGTGCGACTGCCAAGTGCTTCAACGTCAGTTCCAGCTGAGCAGCGTGACAAGTTCATACCTGGTTTGCGTGCAGATGACTTTGTTATTATGCAGGTTGCGCGTTTCTCAGAGCAAAAAAATCAAGATTGTGTCATACGCGCATTAAGCAAACTGCCACACAATGTACATGCCGTATTTGTAGGGTATGGTGTACGTGAAACATTGTGTAAAGATTTGGCACAGCGCATGGGTGTGGCGGACAGAACACACTTTTTGGGCGAACGTAGCGACATAGACGATTTGTGGCGTATTGCAGATATAGGAGTCATGTCATCACATTGGGAGGGGTTCGGCCTTGCTGCTGTTGAAGGCATGGCTCATGGCAAACCCGTATTGGCCTCAGAGGTCACCGGGCTCGCAGATGTGGTGCGTTATCATGAACTGCTTTTTCCGCCAGACGATGACAAAGACCTGGCACATAAAATAGAATGGTTGCTCAATAATGAGGACCAGAGAGCATATTGGGGACGTATGTGCTACGAAAACGCACAACGTTTCAGTATCGAGAAAATGGTTGGAAAGTACCTGGAATTCTATCGCGAATTACTACCTGGCAAATAACCACACAATTTTATGAAACTTATATTTTGCGATAATACCCTTTGGGGACTGGTAAACTTTAGAGGCGAAGTGCTGAAGCATTTCGTCCAAAAAGGTTGTGAAGTCATTTTGGTGGCACCCGAAAAGGAAGATGCACAAATGCAGACCCATATACCCGAAGGCATGCGCTTTATACCTATTAGTATGGGGCGCACCTCAAAAAGCCCATTGAACGATTTGCGGTATTTCGTCAGATTACTGAAAATATTCAAGAGCGAGAAGCCCGATATTGTATTCAATTATACCATAAAGCCCAACATATATGGATCGATTGCAGCAAAAATTAGTGGTGCACGTTCTGTGGCAATGATGGCAGGTTTAGGATATGTATTCATCAATGACAATTTTGTGACAAAGGTTGCCAGATTACTGTATCGTTTTGGCTTGCATTTCACTACACATCTGTTGCTGCTCAATGAGTACTCCAAAACGTTGGTCGAAACGAAGCATCTGTGTGCCCCCCAAAAAATGATATTGTTGAAGGGCGGTGAAGGTATAAATGTAACAGACTACCCCCAATGTGACAATACTTCGCCAACAACTACTTTTTTGTATATTGGTCGTATATCCTGGGACAAGGGATACGAAGAATTGTCAACAGCAGCCCGATTACTCAAATCAAGGAATATAGACGTCCATATCGAATTGATTGGAGCTTTGGACCCCTCCTATCCAAAGAGCGTGCCCGTTGAACGTGTAAAGAAAGATGAGGCAGAAGGATTAGTTAAATATTTAGGCTTTACACGCGATATGAAGAGCGTATATAAGCGAAAAGGCATAGTCGTAATCTTGCCATCTTATTGTGAAGGCATGAATCGAGCATTGATGGAGGCTTGCGCTTCGGGCAAACCCATTATAACGACAGATGTACCAGGCTGTCGCGAAGCTGTGGAGGAGAGTGTCAATGGTTATATTGTTCCAGCTCGCGACAGCAAGGCTTTGGCCGATGCCATGCAACGCTATTTAGAATTGTCTGATGATTGCAAAAAACAATTCTCAGACAATAGCCGGAAGCGGGCTGTAAACAAGTTCGATATCAAAAGCGTGTTAGCTGTGTACGACAATATTGTCAAGTCGTGTACTGAGAGCTGTCAATAAAATGGTCCCTCTCAATTCCAGCAACACCATTTGCGCCGCCACTTGTAGTGAAGGTGGGGCTACAATTTAATCAAAAGCAAATTATGTCATCAGACAAAAGTTTATATCTGGTTACTTTTTCAGTTGTTGTGTACAAGCAGCCCGTTGATGAAATTGAGCGGGTGGTCAGGTCGCTGCTTTTGTATGCCAACGAAAAGGTAATATACATAATTGACAATTCGCCTTGCATGGTGGTACAAAACTTGTGCCACCTCAGCAAGTGTATAGTTCTCAAGCATTTCCCAAAAAACATAGGCTTCGGACAAGCTCATAACTGGGCTATCAGCGAGGCAAAGAAAAAAGGCAGCAAATACCATTTTGTGGTCAATCCTGACATATTCTATAGTAAAGATGTCGTTTTGCCGATGGTCGAATTTATGGAGCATAATCAGGAGGTTGGCGAAATGATGCCCAAAATACTATACCCTAATGGCAAAACACAGTTCTTGCCCAAACTTATGCCGTCGCCGCTAATGTTGGCACAACGCAAATTGTCGCAATTTTTCCCCGCTGTACGCAGTCGGTGGATGAAGCGCTTCGAAATGCGGCAAATGTCCGATGACAAAGTTTACGACATTGGCCATGTTTCTGGTAGTTTTGCAGCTTTCCGCATGAAGTCATTAGACGATTGCGGCACTTTCGATAGCAGATTTTTCTTGTATTTTGAAGATACGGACATCTCACGACGTATACACAAAAAATACCGGACTATCTACTATCCCCTTGTCGCTGTTTATCATGATTATGGTAATGGAGCCAGCAAAAGTCCTAAACTGTTCTCTATTTTCATTATGTCACTGATCAAATTCTTCAACAAGTGGGGGTGGTTCTTCGACGACGAGCGAAAAATCTGTAACAACAAATTCCTTGCACAATTACAATGATAACACGCATAATCAACGCCCAACTGGCCAACATGACAGCAATGCTAATGTTAATGTTGACAATTATAGCCTGCTCAGCAGGTGGGGGAACAAAAAACAACGTCAATACCGAGGATAGGAGTGAGGCGCGCAACAAAATGGAAACCGAAGCACAGGCAAGGTTGTCCATGGCCCGTGCAAAATTAGCACAGATGCAATGTGCCGAAGCCAAAGCCATTGTCATTAAAATGCGAAAGGACTGCTATTTAGCCTTGTCAGCGCGCAAAGAAGGCATTTTACTCATGGACTCTATCGATATCCAACAAGCCAAGCTTGAACTCAGCAAAGCAGATAGCTTGATGCAGAAACAGCATAGCATCTCAACATCGGACGACTTTGACGAGGCCTGCCGCAAAGTGCAGTTTTATGAACGAAAGTTGCAATACGACAGTCGCTCCACCAACAAGTAATTAAGAACGTTTCAGTGCTATAAGTAGGTGTTCAAAATTATTTATACATTGAAAGTGCATTATCGGGATGCAGATGTTTCCTTCGGGTGAGGGAGCATAGCGGGCTATGTGACCGAGACTGAAGGGAACAGATGCGCCTCGATAATGTGCTTTCAATGTGAAAATGACACCTACTGACTGTATAAAATAATTTTGAACACCTACTTATTCATGAACACAACATTGTTTCAGTCACAGTTGAATCAGTCACAGTTGGAAGCTGTAACCTATTGCGATGGCCCTTCATTGGTCATTGCTGGTGCCGGCTCTGGCAAAACCCGCGTTTTGACATACAAAATAGCCTATTTGTTGCAGCATGGTTATGAGCCGTGGAGCATATTGGCCCTAACCTTCACCAACAAGGCGGCACGCGAGATGAATGAGCGAATATTCAAAATCTGTGACGGCGCAGACTTGCGCGGTTTGTGGAGTGGTACATTCCATAGCATCTTTGCCCGCATACTGCGTATGGAACATGAGGTCATTAGCTATCCGCAGGACTTCACCATATATGATTCGTCCGATTCAAAGTCTCTGATAAAAGCTATTGTAAAGGAGCTCCAACTCGACGACAAAGTCTATAAGCCCAACATCGTAGCTGGCCACATATCAGAGGCAAAGAACCATTTACTGCTACCCTCAGCTTATAGTGCAGAAAGCAGCCTGCTACGCCGCGACACTTCGGAAGGAGTGGGGCAGATACATAAAATTTATGCTATCTACCAGCAAAGATTACTTGCCGCTGGGGCCATGGATTTTGACGATTTGCTGTTAAATATGTTCTTGCTATTGCGTGATCACCCCGATGTTCGCGAGCGTTATATAAATCGTTTCCGCTATATTCTTGTTGATGAGTATCAAGACACCAATATGGCACAGCACAAAATACTGACGTTGCTCACCACACCGCAGTCTAAAATATGTGTTGTGGGAGATGATGCGCAAAGTATATATGGATTTCGCGGTGCAGACATAACTAACATTCTCACGTTTAAGGAACAGTACCCATCTGCCAAACTTATCAAGTTAGAGTGCAACTATCGTTCAACTCGCAACATTGTAGAGGCCGCGAACTGCATCATTAGCAACAACCAGAGTCAAATACCCAAAACCGTATATTCTGCTGGCGAAGAAGGTGATCCTATCGAATTATTTTCTGCCGAGACCGACAAGGAAGAAGCCCGCAAGGTGTTGTCGCACATTGTCAAACTACGCAGACAAGCAGACTTACCATATAACGAGATAGCCATTTTATATCGTACCAATGCACAGAGTCGTGTGTTGGAGGAGGCTTTACAAGGTGCGGCCATGCCATACCGCATATATGGTGGTTTATCGTTCTATCAGCGTAAGGAAATAAAAGACGTCCTGGCATACTGCCGTTTGGTGGCTAATCCGCACGACGAAGAGGCATTCAAGCGCATAGTCAATTATCCCGCCCGCGGTATAGGAGCAACCACCTTGCAAAAAATCCAGCTCACTGCAGCTGCCAATGGTGTAAGCATGTGGCAGGTGGCCGAAACGCCAGAGGCGTATGGTGCTGCCATTAGTAAGGGAGCAGCTAACAAACTTGCCGCCTTTTGTGAACTGATAAATACTTTAAGGAAAGAGGCTGACGAGAATAGCGCCTCTACTGTGTTGAAGAGCATCATTCGCAAAAGCGGCATAGCAGTCGACCTGACGATGGAGCGTTCGGCTGAGAACAAGGCAAAACAGGAAAATGTGGACGAATTGGTCGGTTCTGTACAAGCCCTTGAAAAAGAGGCCTTTGAGGAGGAAGGACGGAACATGCTAAATCTGTCCGAATTCCTTTCTACCGTGTCATTACTTACCGACACCGATGCGAAAGATGACGGACAACCCCGCATAACACTAATGACCATTCACGCAGCCAAGGGGCTGGAGTTTGGAGCCGTTTTTGTTACAGGCATGGAGGACGAACTCTTTCCAAATGCCAATGCTCGCTATAATCCACGCGAGATGGAGGAAGAACGCCGCTTATTCTATGTAGCAGTCACACGCGCTAAACGCTATTGCTTCTTGAGCTACGCCAGGACACGTTACCGCTATGGTTCACTACAGTTTTGTGAGCCAAGTCCTTTCCTCGACGAAATAGACAAAGCCTACATACACAAAGATCACTCAACGTCTTCACGTTCCAGTTATCATGACAACAGGTCATACGAACAACGTCAGAGTAGAGGCAATAATTTCGATGATTTCTTCGGTAACCCCTCCGAAGATGACTTCCGAAAGGCCATGAGTGGAACCCCGTCATATTATGGCCATCAGCGTCAGGAATCCTACACTACGGGTAATCGCAGCTATCGTACAAAACGCGACACCACCCCCAAGCAAGTTGCCCCTGTTGTACCGCATGGCTTTATTCGCACAGGCATTACGCGCGCAAAAACAGCCTCCACTTCCAATGCTGCCACCACATCAAATGGTGCATATCAGATAGGTATGCGCGTACATCACGATCGTTTCGGAAATGGTACAATAGTCGGTACAGAGGGTAATAACGAGAATGCAAAAGTAAAAGTAGAATTTGATACTGCTGGTACAAAAAATCTGCTCGTTAAGTTTGCAAAGTTGCGCAACATTTAAGGCCCTTTTCTGACCGATAAAGTCAATAAAGTATTTGATAAAGATCCAATAACAAATATTACGCCCGGAGCCCGCCAAATAGGGTTTCGGGCATAATATTTCAAGATATTGATGTCCGGTATGGCGTAAACATGCGAATGGAATCAAGCACCAAACGCAACCTCTAATGGGGACGACATTGTTTGTGAGTTATGAGATCTGTCGCTAACGCGGCCAACAAACTACGCTACGGCGTCAGCCCTTGTGTCTCTTGAGGCCACCCGGACGTTAGTCCGTGGCCGTCCACCGCGCGTCGGTGTTTTGTGTATCTTATGCAAACTTATGTTCTTATGTTCCCGCGGTAAGCGGCTAACACAAACGTTATATCTTTTGTTCTTATGTTCTTTTGTTCTTCTGCTTCCCGCGTTAGCGATAAATCTCATAACTCACAAATCATGAGTTACGTCCTTTGATTTGGGCGACGCATTAACTAAGTCAAGAAATGTCTGCACTCTGCACTTTTCCATACAAAGCACTTGATAATCAATCGTTTTAGGCGTGTAGACACGTCTGCACAGTATCTGCACCGCGTCTGCACCACTTCTGCACGATGTCTGCACTATTTGGGGCAGCAGGTCAATCCGTTTCGTACTTCGGTTATTCATGTTATGGGGGCAAGACTTTTCTGTTAGTCCGACAGAAAAGTCTTGCCCCCATAACTGTTGCTGCGCTGTGGCAAAACTGGTGTGTGCAGACGGCAGTGCAGATAAACAACAAGGTTGTATACACGCATTTATGTATTGATTATCAACTGTTTACACTGTAAAAGTGTAGAGTGTAGCAAGTTTGTGCATGCGGGCTAATATGTTAATGTGGCAGTGTGCTAATATGCTACACCGTAGTGCTGTTTGTTGGCCAGGAAGCATTATTTGTGTACAAGTTGTACACTTTTTTTGTTTGCAAGCCATAATGCACCCTATCTTTGCATAAGATAGGCTGCGCCTCAGCATAACACTCAAACAAGTTTGGTGTTCTGCATTCGGCTTGCACTATCTTTGCACCCACTACTAACTAAATTGTATATTATCATGAATACCAAACAAGCCTTGCTGCAATTTGTGCAGCAAATTATGCACGAGGGCATCGATGCACTGATCGACCGTATCGCCAACCGCGTGATTGAAAAACTTGACGAAACCCGAATGTCCATGCCACAAACAGCGGCGGAGTATGACGACGAACTACCACAGCCGAAAGAAGTTGTTAAGCCACAACCGAATAATGTTACCGAGCCACGACCTATCGAGCCACAACTTACTGAGCCGCAACCTATCGAGTCGCAACCTATCGAGCCACAACCAGGAAAAGCATGCAATGAGCAACCCGACACGCCCTCCCTTACTGAACAAGCCATGCAAATGGTTGACGAGATGTACGACACGCGCTATAACGTGCTTGACCGCGTGGCCGAAATACGCCGACACAATGGGACTGATGCCAAGTTTGTGCCGGTGAGCAAATTGGTGCGCAACACCATTGTTATCGACTTGCACAAACGCGGGTGCATGGTGTGGAACAACGATGTGGACCGCATTTTGGAGTCGGACTATATGCCGCAATACCACCCCTTTACAAGTTATTTGAAATCATTGCCCGCATGGGACGGCACCGACCGCGTGACGCCCCTCGCCGCCCGTGTGAGCCGCGATCCGCTGTGGACCACCGTGTTCCACCGCTGGCTGCGCGCCATGGTGGCCGGGTGGCATGGTGCTGAGGGCGGCGCCGCCTCGCAGACGGGTGGCAATGCCATGATACCCTTGTTGGTGAGCGAGGAGCAGGGCCTGCGCAAGAGCACCTTCTGCCGCATGTTGCTGCCGCCCGAACTGCGCAACTACTACTCCGATAAGTTTGAACTCTCGGGCACGGAGCGGCTCGAACTGGCTCTGTCGCGCTTTGCACTTGTCAACCTCGATGAGTTTGACCGTTACAGCCAGCACCATGCGGCCAAACTCAAGAATTTGGTGCAGCTCGGCACTATGCAGTCGCGTCGTCCGTATGCGAGCGGTTTTGCCGAGATGCCGCGTGTGGCCTCGTTTATTGGTACGAGCAACCGCTACGACTTGTTGAACGACCCCACGGGCAGCCGCCGCTTCTTTTGTCAGGAGGTGCACGGGGTGATAGACTGCGACACACCGCTTGACTATGCGCAGCTTTATGCGCAACTGTTGCACGAGGTGCTGTCGGGTGAACTGACTTATTTCACGCACACCGAGGAGGCTGCCATTCAGCATCACAACCGATTGTTTTACCAGTCGTCGCCCCTGCGTGAGTGTTTTGTGCGCCGTTTCGAGGTGGCTGATGAGGGCAAGCTGGTTGATGGTGGGGAGTGGCAGACGGCTACGGCCATATTCCGCACGCTCAAGCGTGACTTGCGTGGCATGGTGCGCAATGCCACGCCTAACACTTTGGGACGTGAACTGATGCAGCTCGGTGTGCCGCGCAAGAGGTGCAGCCGCGGGGTGATGTATTGGGTGAAAGTACGAGAGAGTTAATGTGCTAATGGGATGACGCCGTAGCGTGGCTTGTTAGTTGCTTAACGTGTTGGCCGCTAACGCGGAAAACAGAAGAACATAAGGACATAAGAACAGAAGGCTTGCGTGTGTTAGCCGCTTACCGCGGGAACATAAGAACATAAGAAACACATAAGGCCGCTGCGCGGCGGACGGCCACGGACTAACGTCCGGGTGGCCTCAAGAGACATAAGGGCTGACGCCGTAGCGTTGCTTGTTGGTTGCTTAGTGTATTGGCCGCTTAGCACGGGAAACAATTGACGGAACGCTATAGCAAGCCGTGCTCGCAGATATAGGTAAAAAACTGATGTCGTAATAGAAAAGGAACTTGGCTACCTGTAGCCAATCTGGCATACAGATAACCAAGTTCCTTAACTCTAATCATTTATTGCACGAAGAAAATCGTGCAATTGATTGTCATTTTAATGAGACAAGAACGTCCTTCTCTTCTTCTGTTACATTGAGCTTGCCCTCACGAAGTAACCAACCAAGAGCCAAATACAGGTCCTTGTCAGAACGAGTTTTGATGTTCTTTTTCAGTTGCTTGCCTGTGAGTTCACCGCCCTCATTAAGGGCTTCCCAAATTTTTCCGGCCAATTCGCCGGCCTTTTCTTCAAACATACTTTAATATCTGTTAGTTAGACATCGGTGTAAGCGGATAGTTGTTAACTATCCATAACCTGATGGCAAAGTTACTATAATTTTGAGAATACGGAAACAATTACCTTGAAAATCAGACATATATATGCATTTTATAACGGAAATGCGTTCTCGAGTTTTCAAAAACGGCATTCATTCGCGTATCTTTTATAGCACTTCGATATTGTCTGACTTGTCTTAACAAATATGACTAACAGACTTTTTCTTGTTATAATTCAAGCAAAATGTCCAAACGATTTTGCCCTAATTCACTTGGTTTGCGCTATCTTTGCATAAGATAGGCTTCACCTCGGCATAACGGACAAGCAAGCTTGACATTCTGCTCTCGGTTTGCACTATCTTTGCATAAGATAGGCTTCACCTCGGCATAACGGACAAGCAAACTTGACGTTCTGCTCTCGGTTTGCGCTATCTTTGTATAAGATAGGCTGCGGTTCGGCAAAGATCGCAAGTAAACTTGCATCTTTGCTCTCACCTTGCACCATCTTTGCCCCGAGTTGGCAATCATTCAACAAGTTAAAATAAAATATATGGGTTTATTAGTCTATAGTGCTTCCGCTGGATCGGGAAAAACGTATACGCTTGCGCTAAAATATATTGCCATGGCAGTAGCTACGGATCGTGCGAGCGATTTTACAAATATCTTGGCCGTAACCTTTACCAACATGGCTACTGCCGAAATGAAAAACCGCATATTGGAACAACTCGACAACCTTGCTCAGGGCGGTACTGATAAGGATTTCTTGGAAAATCTTATCAAAGAGACCAATATTAGCAAGGACGTACTTGTGCGACGTGCGAAAGGTGTGCTTGCTGCAATTATGCATGATTATGACCATTTTAGAGTTGAAACGATAGACTCTTTTTTCCAAACGTTATTGACTAATCTGGCACATGAGTTGAAGTTGCCCCGAGGCTTTAGGGTTGACCTCGACGACAAAGCTGTGGTATCACAATCAGTGGACCGTATGCTGTTAGGTGTCGGTAATGAGGCAAATGCCGATTTGACGAGTATGATCATCAGTGTCCTTGAACGCCATATTGACGATGATAAGGGGTGGAATATTGCGAAGGAACTGAAACGGTTTGCTCAGTCCAATTTGTTCCGCGGCGAATATATGGCTCATGATGAAGAAATAGAGGAAGTTACTTCAGACTCTAAATATATGGGGCGTTTGCATCATGCATTGCGCTCGTACATAAGAGATTTTGATGAGAAACTTGAAGATTGCATTGCGCGTATAGAACCTGAGGTGGAAGCAGTGGCTGGGGTAAAGAGTAAGGCCACAAATATTCGAACATACGAGAAAAACCTGCGCAAGCATGATTTCAGCGAACCGGCAAAGATCATTGTGACCATGGCTGGTAATTGGGATGCCGTGTTTAATAAAGACTGTAAGGAAAAGGAAGCATTGCGTGGGCATGCACAGCGCATTTCGGACATACTAAAAGAGATGGAATACCTGCGTGAGACGTATGCAAGTTCTGTGTATAACTGTGAACTTACACTTAAAAATTTGGACAGACTGAGCTTGTCGGGAGCTATCTCGCGTGAAATAACGCGTTACACGACAGAGCATGAAACCTTTCTGTTGGCTCGCACGCCCGAGTTGTTCAACCGCATGGTTAAGGGCAACGATGCTTCATTTGTGTTTGAAAAGTATGGCACAACATTCAAACATATAATGATTGATGAATTTCAAGATACTTCGCGCATGCAGTGGAACAACTTCAAGACATTGTTGCTCGAGAATATGGCACAAGGCGATGAAAGTATGCTTGTGGGCGACATCAAGCAGAGCATATATCGCTGGCGTGGCGGCGATTGGAATATTTTATTCGATATCAAGAAAGAATTTGACCAAGCAGATGTATTGCCTAAAGTCGAAAATTTCCGTAGTCTGCCCGTAATTGTACGCTTCAATAATGCCTTCTTTGTCAAAGCATCTACTTATATTGATAAAAGACATTGGGAGGTGCCTGGTGATTGGATCTGCCATGAAACTAAATTGATGCCTGTTTTGCCGGAAGAGGTGGATAACAGCAACATCATACAACAGATATATAAGGACGTTGAGCAGACACCACGTTGCGGCGAAGAGGGGACTGGCTACGTGCGCATTGTTATGAATGACAAGGATACTACTGCAGAGGAAACAATAGAGGACCTTTATGAACAGGCCGTAAATCTGCATGTAGAGCATGGCGTGCCGTATGGCGAAATGTTAATTTTGGTAAGAAGAAATTCTGAGACCCAAACTATTATTGACTATATTACTGAAAAAGATCCGGCGTTTCCGATAACATCTGCCGAGGCTTTCATGTTAAAGTCGTCGTTGATGGTTACGACCTTAATTAACGCGCTGAAGTTTTTGTCTGACAAAACAGACACATTGGCAATGGCATTATTACGCGAGGGATTACATGCCATTTATGACAAAATAGAAGATAAAGAACTTAGGAACTTCCATTTAGATATGATAGATGGAATTTGTACCACATTGAGTGATGATGCTCAGCGTGCTACAATGCAGCAAATGCCTCTGTATGAACTTTGTCTGCACTTGATGATGATGATGCACTATGAGGAAGCAGAAAAGCTTGGCGAACTGAAACAGTCTGCCTATATTTTCAACTTCTTAGATGCTTTGGTAAGCTATATTAACGATCATTCGTCAGACATTAAGGACTTTATCTCTTTCTGGGATGATGTACTCTCAGAACGTTCTATTGCCGTAAATGTGGAAGATGCAGTCCGTGTGATGACCATACATAAAGCCAAGGGACTTGAAGGCCACACAGTGTTTATACCATTTGCCGATTTTTTACTTGAGAACAGCCAACATGATAAAATTATATGGTGCGCCCCTCAACAGAATATGACAAATGACACAAACGTGAATGAGTTGGTAGGCAGATTACCTTTAGTGCCAGTCAATGATTTGAAAAAGATGGAAGAGAGTGCTTATTCTACATTCTATGAAAACGAGCACAGGCAACAACGGGTTGACAGTCTGAACACACTATATGTGGCATTTACACGTGCAAAATGTAATCTGTTTATATGGAGTAAACGACCGAAAATAGGAGGCCGCAGTGCGTTTAACTTGATTGACGCATTTGTCAATAACCTCCAACCCAGCGACGAGAAGACGACGACTCCAGGTGTTGTATGTTATGGCAATATTGTAGGGGCTAAAGGGACCAAAGAAGCGAAAGACGAACAAGACACCAAGGAAATCTCTGTAAGTATTAGTCACAACGACTTGTCGGGGGTTAAATTCTTTCAATCTTCAAAAGCGCTCGACTTTTTGGCTGATAGCGAAAGAGAAATTGAAGGTGACACACCGGAATTGCAGCATCAACGCAGAACGCGTTACTTCATGAACAAGGGTACATTGTATCATCAAGTATTTTCGCTGATAGAGCGTAAGGAGGACGTGCCAGGCGTCATAGAAAAAATGAGAGCAGAAGGGTTGTTGGCCACAAAGAAGCAGGCTGACGAGATTCTAACTTTTGTGACAACAGCACTGCAGCAGGAAAAAGAAACAGCAAAGTGGTTTGATGGTACTTACGAGTTGTACAACGAGCACAACATTTTAATACGTAGTGACGGACACGCTAAAATATTCCGTCCCGACCGTGTGATGGTAGCAGCTGATCATGCAGTAGTGGTGGACTATAAATTTGGCAGTGAGAAGGAAGAATATAAGGATCAAGTGGAAATGTACGCGAACAACCTTGCAAAACTTCTGAACAAGCCTGTAAAAGGTTACTTATGGTATGTCTCGAAAAAAGTTATACCAGTTTGTGATATAGAATTGAATATTAAATAGTAAAAGGATAGATATGGACAGATATATAGATAGTTTCTTGCAGCATGTGGCAGCATCGCTAAAAAATAAATTTGGCGAAAATCTAAGTCGCGTGGCTGTAGTATTTCCGAACAAACGTGCGAACCTTTTTTTGAACGAATATCTGGTAACAGGCAACGAGGTTATGTGGGCGCCAACCTATATGACTATCAGCGAGCTGTTTACATCGTTGTCGCATTTGCAAATAGCTGACCCTGTTGATGTTGTGTGCCGACTGTACAAGCATTATGCAAAGGCAACAAATAGCAACGAATCTCTCGACTATTTTTATGGTTGGGGAGAGAGATTGTTAGCCGATTTTGATGACCTTGACAAGAATCTGGGTGATGCAGACAAAATATTCCGCGACTTACGGGAATATCAAGAGATAGGGGCCTATGATGAAATATTAGATGAGGATCAAATTGCGCAATTACGTAAATTTGCAGGTGACTTTTCTGTTAAGGACCGCAGTAAAATACGTGAGCGCTTCATGCAGTTGTGGGAGGCAATGCTACCCCTGTATAAAGGACTGAAAGAGGATTTGGCCAAAGACGGAATGGCCTATGAGGGACAGCTATACCGCGATGTGCTCGAACGGCTTAAACGTCAAGAATTGGTATTGCCGGCACAATTTGATTACTATGCTTTTGTTGGCTTCAATGTGCTTGATTCTGTTGAAAAAGAACTGTTCAAGTTGCTGCAAGCTGAGGGAAAGGCCCTGTTCTATTGGGATTATGATGTTCATTATGTCAATAATAGTGCCCCTCTTGCCCCAACAGAGGCCGGTGTGTTCTTGCAGGAAAATCTTAAGACTTTCCCTAACGAATTGGCCAACGATACTGGTCTGTACAACAATCTGACAGGCAGAAGTGGAACGAAACTTGGAATAACCTTTGTTGCTGCCGACACCGATGCCATACAAGCACAATATGTCGACCAATGGTTGTCGACACGATGTGATGGAAAATTAGACAGCAATGAGGCACGACAAACTGCTATTGTGCTATGCGACGAGGGACAGCTTTTGCCCGTACTACACGCCCTGCCCAAAAGCAAGGGATATGATGTGAACATCACAAAGGGTTTCCCCCTGACACACACACCAGCTTATGCCTCTGTGATAAGGTTTATGAATGAAATGTTGTATGACCAAAATGTACGACGTTGCAAACTGCCTGAGGGAACTAAGCCTATACCATTGCAACAAAGCGAGGCGATGGACAAGTTGTTAGTAATTCAACAATTAGTGAAGAATGATGCGGTCGATGTGCGCAAGAAGTACAAGATTGATGATTGGAAAAACATATTGTACACGGAGTCATACTTCCAAATATACACCATTATATCACGTTTTGTTAAACTAATTGAGACTGGCACCCTGTCGACAGAAGGAACTAATAATTTGTATATTGGTCTGGACACACTGTTCAAACTGCTCAAACAGGTTATGCGCAGCCAAACAATACCGTTCCATGGAGAACCAGCCGTTGGACTACAGATTATGGGCGTGCTCGAAACACGATGCCTGGACTTTAAGCATGTATTGATGCTATCGGTAGGAGAGGGCATACTGCCCCAAAAAGCAACTGATGCATCATTTATTCCTTTCTTAATTCGCAAACGGTACGGACTAACCACATACCTGCGCAAAACGGCCGTTTATGCCTACTATTTCTACCGATTGATGCAGCGCGCCCAAGATGTGACTTTAGTTTACAACAATTCGACGTCAGGCACACATAGAGGCGAGATGTCGCGCTTTATGCGTAGTATGCATTATGACCCGCAATTAGGGAAAGACATCAAACGCTATCATCTGAGAAGCGTGCCACGACCGTTGTCTTTGCCGGAACTGAAGATCTGCACAAACGCAGAGAATATGGAACAGCCATTTTGTAACAAATTCTCGCCTTCGGCACTCAATACATATTTGTCGTGCAATCGTAAGTTCTATTATCACTACATTAAGCATCTCCGTAAACCAGACGACACGGATGGCATAATTGACCCACGAGATTTGGGTACAGTCTTTCATTATGCAGCTCAGTCCTTTTACGATGAAGTAATTGGAAGGCAATGTATTGAGCCGAAATCATTGCGCATTTATTTGGAAGTCAAAAACAATGTGCAATTGCAGGATATTGTTAGGAAAGCATTCCTTGATACGAAAATAGAACGCACTGCGATGGCCGAAACAATTGTCAACAAATTTCTGCATGATACAATCAAATACGACTCAGGAGAATTTAACTCCAACAAGGCTTTGACTCTGAATAGCCTCGAATTTGTAGCAGCCGAACGCGATGCCGGGATCTTTCTGAAAGTACCTTTTGGGAAAGAAGGCAAATTGGTTCACATTAGGTTATATGGCCAAATAGACAGGCTCGATTTAGCTGAACTCGAAGGCGTTGGCCGATGTCTGCGCGTGGTGGATTATAAAACGGGGGGCAATAGTGTAGAAGTGAAGGACATGGAACACATGTTTAACCATCAACAAAAGGAAGATCCCAAAAAGAAAGATTCTAAAAAGAAAGATCCTAAACACCCGTTCCAGACATTTGCTTATTGCTTGATAGTACACGAAAGTCCAGAGTTTTCACAATACAAGAGTTTACCTTTGGTGCCTGCGCTTTATTATGTACATCATTTTCGGCAAGAAGGGTTTAATCCATACATATCCTTTGAAGGCAAGTCATGCACGGATTTCAGAGCATATGCCGAGGAGTTTAAGTCAAAGCTCATAGGTTTGCTTTCAGAGATAATTGACCCCAAAAATCCATTTGAATGTACTAACAACAAAGATACCTGCAAATATTGCGACTTCTGTGACATGTGTGGCAGAAATTCGTGATTGTTGCAAAAGAACAAATTAGAAATAGATGGTAAGTATAGCTGTATCTGAATCATTCAAGAACATCTGCCCCGATTTCTGTGGCGCGGGGATTCATGCTACCGTAAAAAACAGTGCTTTATCTGATGCCCTGTGGGAAGAAATTACTGCTTATGGTAACGAAATCTCGGGGAAGTACACTATTGACACGATTAAAGAACGTGCTGGAATTTACGCAACCCGCTTGGCTTACAAGGCATTTGGTAAGGATCCGAGCCGTTACCGTCCAGCCTGTGAGCAACTTGCACGCAGAATATTGCAAGGTAAGGAGTTGTACCACATTAACACGGTTGTTGATGTGGTCAACCTCCTGTCATTGCACACAGGTTACTCCACTGCCGCTTTGGACGGAGCGTGCATAGCAGGTAATAATGTGGAGCTTGGTATTGGACGAGCAAACGAACCATATCAGGCTATAGGCAGAGGTTTACTCAATATCGAGAATTTGCCAGTCTATCGCGATACAGAAGGTGCGTTTGCCACACCAACGAGTGATTCTACACGCACAATGGTATCTCTTGACACTACTAACTTGTTGGTGCTTATCAATGCTTATGATGGCGACCATCAACATTTGCACGAAGCTATAAAATACGGAGTAAGATGCTTGAAACAATACGCTTGCGCCTCAAACATAGAAGTGACAATTTACGCGTCACACATCACACCGCAAATTGGGGCATTGCAACAAAAGTATGATTGTTGTTAGTCTATTCTGAAAGGTCTGCGTTTGAGCATATTCAACTATTTTCTGAAGTTTGCTTATGACTCATTACACATGTTTACATGCAGTATAATTGAAAGTAAAACCCGTTAGCACGCATTTTTGTGCTAACGGGTTAAATATTTGCAGAATTACAATGTTATTGTCAACCCCTCTTTGGCCAAACATGTTTCTTGAAAGACGGACTTCGCCTCGTTTAGCAATACGTTCTCATCATCATAACGTGAGGAAAAATGTCCAATAACCAATTTTCCGACACTTGCAGCCTTTGCTATTTGCGCAGCTTGTAATGCAGTTGAATGTAAAGTTTCAATAGCTCTCGGCAAATTGTCTTGTCCGAAAGTTGCTTCATGATAAAGGACGTCAACTCCGCGAAGAATAGGCACATTTTGCGGACGATAGCATGTATCGGAGCAATATGCATACGCCCGTCCCTTGTCTGCGGGAAAGACTAACTGCTCGTTAGGCACAACGTGTCCGTCTGGCATAGTCCAATCTGCTCCTTGTTTTATGGAATTTATGGCATAATACGGAATATCCAAATAATCGATCATGTCGCGACGAATGTGAGGCAAGGGAGGTCGCTCCTTGAACAAAAAGCCACAACACGGCACTCGATGCCGCAAGGGAATGGTGTAGACCATTACAGAGCGATCCTCATAAATCAAGACCGATTGGTCGACTGTTGGCAGTGGATGGAAAATGACATCAAAGGCTATGCCCTTGCAAAAGAAATTGAGCTGAGGACGCATGAGTTCTTCTAACTCGGCATGGGCATATATGTGCATGGGTAACGTTCGACCAGCCAAAGACAAGGTTGACAGCAATCCTATCAGACCAAAGATGTGATCGCCGTGCAAATGGGATATAAAGATGTGTGACAAACGCGAAAACTTTTGACGCGCTTGTCTAAATTGCACTTGTGCACCCTCACCGCAATCAATTAAAAATAGCTTTTCGCGTATGTTTACCACCTGAGCCGACGGCCAATGCTTCAATGTGGGCATGGCGCTGCCGCAACCTAATATGTGTACGTCGAACTTTTCCATATCGCAAAATTACGCAAATCGGCAATAAAAGTGTAATTTTGTGGTCAAAAAAAGTGGGCGACCTTAAGTTGCCATGTCTTTTACCTATTACGCAGGTTTTCAAAATTTGTTTATATAAATCTTAGTTTAGCCAATATGATTTAGCATCTCAACTGAAGATGTGCACATACTCATACAAAAATTTAGTTTATGGAAACAGCTAATAAAAATAATAATAGAGGCTCACATACGCGAGAGGAACAAATGCAGGCTTTCGGCCGTTTGCTTGATGTACTTGACGAACTACGTGTGAAATGCCCGTGGGACCGCAAACAAACAAACGAGAGTTTACGGCCAAACACCATAGAAGAGACATACGAATTGTGCGATGCGCTGATGAAGCACGACACGAAGAATATTTGTAAAGAATTGGGAGACGTGCTTTTGCATGTATGCTTTTATGCAAAGATTGGTTCGGAAACACGTGATTTTGACATAGCAGACGTTTGTCGTGAATTATGCGACAAACTTATATTCCGTCACCCCCACGTGTTTCCACCCAAAGGACACGACAACAATCACATAGATACAGCACAGCAAGTAAGCGAGCAATGGGAAATGCTGAAACAGAAGGAAAAAGATGGCAACAAAAGCGTATTGGCTGGTGTGCCAGAAGCATTGCCTTCGCTAATAAAAGCGTATCGGATACAAGATAAAGCGCGCAATGTGGGTTTTGATTGGGAAGAGAAGTCTCAAGTTTGGGAAAAGGTGAAAGAGGAAATTGGAGAATTTGAGACGGAAGTAGAACACATGGATAAAGACAAGGCTGAAGCCGAATTTGGTGATGTGATGTTCAGCCTTATCAATGCTGCAAGATTGTACAAGATAAATCCGGACAATGCACTGGAGCGCACCAATCAGAAATTTATTAGACGCTTTAATTATCTTGAAGCTCACACTATGAAACAAGGACGTAATCTTACAGATATGAGCTTAGAGGAAATGGACGCTATCTGGAATGAAGCAAAGTTGCATGAACGTGATGGCAATAAATAACATGATGCCCCAGGCTTTTGCATTATTCAAATGTCCTCACGAAAACGTATTTACGCGTATTGAACAATTCAGCAAGCCAAGGACTTTTCAAACACTTGAAGACATACCAACGACAGGAGGCTATTTAATTGCACCTTTCGTTTGTTCAGAAGAATGTCCTATATTGTTTATAGAACCTGATGCAACGAGTGTAAGTGAGATAGAACCAACTGCAGATGTTAGCGATATTGGCTTTGTAGATGACGCATTAGAAGAAAGAAGGGCATACAGTAAAGCTTTCAAATCCGTATCTGAGATGTTTGATAATAAGGCTATTAAAAAGCTTGTACTATCGCGCAGATTAAACTGTAAGTTGTCGTCAACCCTTGATGCTGAAAAATTATTTTTGAGAGCTTGTACTCTTCGACCTAACAATTTTGTTGCGCTTTGGCACACCCCAGTTTCAGGTACATGGCTTGTAGCAACGCCAGAGCCATTACTTGAGCGTACAAATTCTGTATGGCATACTGTAGCTTTGGCTGGAACACTGCCATGGAACGACAACATAGACGTTTTATGGGACAACAAGAACAAAGAGGAACAAGTGCTTGTTAAGGATTTTATTGCAACTACACTCAAGCCAGTAACAGAGGATATGGATATTTCGCCAACATATTCGTTGCGCAGTGGTAACATACAACATTTGTGTAATGACATTACATTTACTTTGAAGGACAATGTTAATCTGTTCCAGGTGCTACAGACTTTACACCCAACTCCTGCGGTGTGTGGACTGCCACGCGAAAAATCAAAGTCGGCCATATTAGAAATAGAACCCACTTCCCGGTTTTATTATGCGGGATTTAGCGGACCGTATTTGCTGAAAGAACAGACCATGCTGTATGTATCATTGCGCTGCATGCAATTAAATGCAAACATGGCGACCCTTTATGCTGGCGGTGGCATCATGCCTGAAAGTAAGGAAAACGAAGAATGGGAAGAAACTGTTAGGAAAATGGCGACCATGAGGCAGCTGATAAAACGAAATTAAAATAAAAATGTATTGCGACACAACACAAGTAAACCAATTAACAGCACTACTCGTAGCTTACAATATACGCAATGCCGTGGTGTGTCCTGGGTCGCGTAATGCGACGATTGTTCATAATTTGTATGAAATACATCGACAAGGCAAAGTAAGCATACACCCTGTTACAGACGAACGCAGTGCAGCATTTGTTGCCCTGGGAATGTCTTTGGCTACTCAAGAACCGACTCTTGTATGTGTCACGTCAGGCTCTGCATTGCTTAATTGTGTGCCGGCTGTTGCCGAGGCGTACTACCGACACTTGCCGTTACTTGTTATTTCGGCAGATAGACCACTACAGTGGATTGGCCAATATGACGGTCAGACTCTGCAGCAAACTGGTGCTTTGGAACCTTATTGTAGAACGGCACAAATCAATCCGCCACGAAGCAAAGGTGACTGCTGGGTTAATAATTTGCATATCAATGAGGCCCTTAATAGCCTATATCATGGTGAGGGCGGACCTGCACATATTAACGTGGCAATAGAAGAGCCTATGTTTAGCTTTAATACGGTGCAGTTGCCCAATGAACGCGTAATTAGCGTAACTTGCCCTACAAATAGCACTCCAATACCACAAAACATTGTTGACATTATAGCGAAAGCCAAATTGCCAGTGCTCTTAATTGGCCAATATGAAAGGGGCGACATTCGTAAGGAAGTTGCTGATATCGTTGAAAATAAGCAGATGCTTGTATTGCCTGAAATTATATCAGATGTGCCTGGTAATCATTTGATGAATGCTTTTGACTATCTTTCGACGCAAGCTGATGCATTGAAACCTGATTTGGTGGTGCAAATTGGAGGAAACTTTGTCCACAAATCATTCAAAAGTCTGTTACGCAACACCTCTTGTTGTGTGATACGAATAGACGAGGAACAAGGTTTGATAGACACTTTCTGCCATTTGCAATACAAAATTCAATCAGCTGTTCAGCCAGCCTTAGCACAACTATCAATGAAACTCCCCCGAAAGCATGAGGGGGTTGCCAAAGCTGAACGTAGGCTTGCCGATACCGCAAAGATATTAGAAGAGGGATTATTGGCAGATGAGGAACATTTGACAATGAATTGCGTCATTAGGCATTTGTATATGAAAATGCAAACACTCGCTTGTGATTATACATTGCATTTGGCCAACAGCTCATCAGTAAGAATAGCTGGCAATTATTTCAAGTCGGGTGTGCAACCAATCCTTTGCAACCGTGGCGTTAACGGCATTGAAGGGTCATTGTCTGCAGCTGCTGGATATGCGATGAAGATGTGGGGACTTAGCATTGTGATAATAGGCGATTTAAGTTTCTTCTATGATGCGAATGCCTTATGGAACGTGTCACTACCGTCAAATCTGCGAATATTGTTGCTCAATAATAATCATGGCGGTATCTTTGACCAGTTGAAGGGATTAGAGAAGTCACCGGCACGCGACAAATTTATAGCTGCTGGACAACAGACTTATACGGCTGCAGGAATTGCACAAACATTCCATATAGGTTATACTGGCGTTCAAAATTTTGACGACCTGCGTCCTGCCTTAGAACATTTTATAGTACCCGATGGCGGTTCACAAATTGTTGAGGTATTTGTTAATGGGTGATTGTCCATTATAATAATATCTGACATTTTGAACACCATCATGGCATGCAAAGTTTAGCTGTAACGCAAAATAAACAATCTGAAAATGTAGCGTAACACAAAAAATAACTAACTTTGCAAAGGAAATATTTCGGGATTTTTCATGTAGTTGGCCTATGCTGACAATACACGGAATATCACTTAATAATACGAACCAACTTAAAAGACGAATATTAACTTCAATTTTCATGGAAAAAAGCGCATTACAAATTGCACGTGCTGCTTACCAGCCCAAGCTGCCCGCAGGCTTGCGTGGCAATGTAAGTATCAAAGAAGGTGAACCCACTCAAAGTGTAGGTGATCAAGAAGAAATCAAGAAATTGTTCCCTAACACATATGGTATGCCTTTGGTAGAGTTTGTTCCCACAAACGAAAAGAAAGAGTATGCTCCAATGAATATTGGCATCATCCTTTCGGGTGGTCAGGCTCCTGGCGGTCACAATGTGATTTGCGGTCTGTATGATGAACTCAAGAAGCAGAACCCCGCAAACAAGCTTTACGGCTTTTTGATGGGACCTGGCGGTTTGGTTGACCACAAGTACATCGAACTTACTGATGCCATCATAGACGATTACCGCAATACTGGTGGTTTCGACATGATTGGTTCTGGCCGTACTAAACTTGAGGAAGAAGATCAGTTTGAAAGTGGCTTGAAAATTATTCGCGAGTTAGGCATCAAAGCTGTCGTGATTATCGGTGGTGATGATTCGAATACTAACGCATGCGTGTTGGCTGAGTACTATGCTGCTCATAACTGCGGTGTACAAGTTATCGGTTGCCCTAAGACTATTGATGGCGACTTGAAAAATGATCAGATCGAAACTTCATTCGGTTTTGATACTGCATGCAAGACTTACGCAGAGGTTATAGGTAACATTCAGCGCGATGCTAATTCTGCACGTAAATATTGGCACTTTATCAAGTTGATGGGTCGCTCAGCCAGCCATATCGCATTGGAATGCGCCCTTCAGTGCCAGCCTAATGTATGTATCATTAGCGAAGAGGTTGAAGCAAAGAACCAAACTCTTGATGACATCGTAACATATATTGCTGAGATTGTTGCAAAACGTGCAGCTAATGGTAACAACTTTGGTACTGTATTGATTCCGGAAGGCTTGATTGAATTCATTCCTGCAATGAAAAAGCTTATTGCTGAATTGAATGACCTTTTGGCTACACCGGAAGCTGCAACTGTAGCAGCAGCTGAACAACGCGCCTGGATTCTTGGCAAATTGTCAAAGGAGAATGCTGCTATCTACGAGAGCCTTCCCGAAGGCGTTGCCAAGCAGCTTACAATGGAACGTGACCCTCACGGAAACGTACAAGTTTCGCTCATTGAAACCGAGAAGCTCCTCTCTGAAATGGTTGGCAACAAACTTGCTGCATGGAAGAAGGAAGGTAAGTTTGTAGGCAAGTTCTCTGCACAGCACCACTTCTTTGGTTACGAGGGTCGTTGCGCAGCACCTTCAAACTACGATGCAGACTACTGCTATGCACTCGGTACAAGCGCAGCACAACTCGTTGCTAATGGCAAGACTGGCTATATGGCTATTGTAAAGAACACTACTGCACCTGCAGAACAATGGGTAGCCGGCGGTGTGCCTATCACAATGATGATGAATATGGAACGTCGTAACGGCAAGATGAAGCCTGTTATCAAAAAGGCTTTGGTTCGTTTGGATGGTGCTCCTTTCAAGAAGTTTGCTGAGCATCGTGCTGAATGGGCTGAAAAAACTTGCTTCGTTTATCCTGGTCCTATTCAGTACTGGGGTCCATCAGAAGTTTGTGACCAATGCACTGCTACTCTGAAATTAGAACAGGGTAAATAATAACATGCTCTTCAAATAATGAAGAGTTGATATAGAGCGAGGATAAACGATAGCAATCGTGGTGAAGTATATTCTTTAATACATTGTATATCGTTTATCCTCTTTTTACTTTTTAATATGGTCCTAAAGAATCCTTCAAATAGAAAAACAGTGAGAGTAAATTGCAAGAAGAGTAGGGGAGGTGCATACAAACCAACACGAAGCCGTCGCACATATTCTCGCAGCAAGAGACATACCTCTTTGAAGGAGAAGGCGATATCAGCATTTCGCAATATCAACCAAAAGGCGCGTATTCTTTTCATCAGACTTTCTATTATCTGCTTAGTTGGCATTTTCTGCTATTTTGTGTACATCTATTTTGTAGTACCATACAGTCTAAAATGGCAAGCTCTGAATGGCAATGAAATGTATCCAGAGGGTTTTTCAATTCATGGTATAGATATAAGTCATCATCAAGGTGACATAGATTGGCATAAGGTTAAAAATGCGACTGTAAACGGAGAAACTATAAGCTTTATATTTATCAAAGCGACAGAAGGTAAAAATCATCTGGATAAAAATTTCAACGACAATTTCTATCAAGCAAGAGACAATGGTTTCTTACGCGGTGCATATCATTATTTCAAACCCAATGTGTCAGCCGCTGTACAAGCTAAATACTTTCTTAAACAGGTTCATCTTGAAGAGGGTGACCTTCCCCCCGTGCTTGATATCGAGGAGAAAGGCAATCTTTCTGTGGAAAATTTACGAAAAGCTTCACTTACTTGGTTAAGGGTGGTGGAAAAGGAATATGGCGTTCCCCCTATAATCTACACAAATTACAAATTCAAGAAAGACTACCTAAACACAAAAGAGTTTGACAGATATCCATACTGGATTGCACACTATTACGTACACTCATTAACATATAGCGGCAAATGGCGTTTTTGGCAACACACAGATTGCGGACACATTGATGGGATAAAAGAAAATGTTGATTTGAATATATACAATGGTTCTATGTATGATTTGAAACGCCTCTGTATAGTAAAGGATTGGTAAGTCGCATTAAGGAGGGCTATTTATTTTGGCAGAGAATTAAGTTTGTTATAAACAAATGGAATATGAACGAAATAGGAGATATTTTCCTTGCCACTCCGAACTTCTGCGATCCTCAGCACATTCTACCGAAATGAAATTGCATTTCTTACATGAATTTACAAACAACGCCACTTCAATTAAATTTACAACTTGTATGAGAATGCTTTGTAAATCAAAAGAAAAGTAGTAACTTTGCAGCGCCGTTACGAGATAATGGCATAATTCAAACCTATAAAAATAAAAAACAAATGGCAACAAAAATCCGTTTGCAGCGTCATGGCCGTAAGAGCTACGCTTTTTACAGCATTGTTATCGCTGACGTAAGAGCACCACGTGATGGTAAGTTTACTGAAAAGATTGGTACATACAATCCCAACACCAATCCTGCAACAGTAGATTTGAATTTTGAACGCGCCTTGTATTGGGTAGAAAATGGTGCACAGCCTACTGACACCGTACGCAACATCCTTTCTAACGAAGGTGTGATGCTCATGAAACACCTTAATGGTGGTGTACGCAAGGGCGCATTTGATGAAGCTGCAGCAAAGGCTAAATTTGATGCTTGGAAGCAAGCCAAGGACGCAAAGGCAACTGCCGCTGCTGACAAGAAGGCTGCCGACAAGAAAGCTGCTGCTGAAGCTCGTCTCGAAGCTGAAAAGAAGGTTAACGAGAAGATAGCTGAAAAGGTAGCTGAAAAGAAGGCTGCTGAAGCTGCTGCTAAAGCAGAAGCCGAAGCTGCCGCAAAGGCTGCTGCAGAAGCTGAAAACGCTCCCGCAGAGGAAGCTACAGAAGCACCTGCTGAAGCTTAATTTATTCGTTCTTTTGAGCAATCGAGTAGGAGATAAGTGCTATCAAGTACTTATCTCCTATTTTTCTTATTTGGGCATAATAAATTGGGTAGAGCTTATCTATAATAGCTTGATGGACCGTCCTACTTATTGTACTCGTTGGTATACCCAGACCATATTCGCAAAAACATAGACTTCATTAGTAGGACTATACTGATACGTACGAATAATGCCGCAAAATCCTTCTACGCCCTTTCGCATATCTATGCCTTGAGAATAGAGATGATTGATGTTATTTTCGTTCAGACAAAACATAAGTACTTTTTGTCTGCAAAATTCAGACTTTATAGAAGCCTTTTCAATACGACCTGCATGGGATGCTTACCTTTGATACTATTCTGTAAACTCCAAATAAGACATAAGCTGCATTGAAAGATTCTCTTCGAATCTTACAATGCAGCTTATATATTGTCAAATCCTTTATTGTATTGTTATAGAAATGCGTTATTTAATTATGCCTAACTCGCAGAACACCTTGCGCAAGGCGGCTACAGCACGATCTACTTGTTCTTTTGTATGAGTAGCCATTAAAGCTACACGCACGAGCGTGTCCTGAGGGGCGCATGCTGGTGGAATCACTGGATTAATGAACACACCTTCATCAAAGGCACGTGCTGTTGCAACAAAAGTCTTTTCTGTATCACGCACATACAACGGAATGATAGGTGATTCTGTGTCGCCTATTTCGAAGCCCTCTTCCTTAAATCGTTTCAATGCGTAACGAGTTACATCCCACAGAGCTTCAATACGTTCAGGTTCATTCTGAATGATATGCAGAGCTTCAAGCGCACAAGCTGTAGCAGCAGGCGTATTTGAAGCAGAGAAAATGTATGTACGCGCATTATGGCGTAACCAATTTATGATACTTTCGTCTGCAGCAATAAATCCACCGATTGAAGCAAGAGACTTACTGAATGTGCCCATGATCAAGTCTACCTCATCGGTCAAGCCAAAATAGTCGCACACACCACGTCCCTGACGACCGAATACTCCAATACCATGTGCTTCATCTACCATGATAGTGGCATTGTACTTATGCTTAAGTTTTACGATTTCAGGCAGATTGGCCAAATCTCCTTCCATTGAGAACACACCATCTACTACAATCAGTTTGACAGACTCGGGAGCACATTTTTGTAATTGACGCTCCAAATCAGCCATATCATTGTGCTTATATTTCAGACGCTTTGAGAACGACAAACGACAGCCGTCCACAATAGAGGCATGATCGCGATCGTCGCAGATGATGTAATCCTCACGTCCTGTAAGAGCGGGAATAACACCAGAATTTACAGTAAATCCCGTAGAGAAGCATAAAGCATCGTCCTTACCTACAAATTCGGCCAGTTCTTTTTCGAGTTGCAAATGCAGGTCCAACGTACCATTAAGGAAACGCGAACCAGCACAACCTGAACCATATTTTTCCATGGCCTTAATACCTGCCTCAATAATGCGTTCGTCACCGGGCAGTCCGGTATACGCATTTGAGCCAAACATCAACACGTGATGTCCACCCATCTCAACCTCGGTACCTTGTTTACCTTCAATTGCACGGAAATAAGGATATACACCCTTTGCTTTGTATTGTTGTGGCAAGGTGTATTTTGCTAATCTGTCTTGTAATATGCCCATTTTTTTATTTTCTTGTTATAGCGCATTGAGGGTCAATCAGCGCCATTCTTTGTTCGTTATTATATGAGCAAAGGTAAGCATTTTTTTATAATTGGCTAAGTGCTTAGTTAAAAAAATGCACGTTATTGTATTTTCTGTGCTATTGCTCATAAATGGTTAGCTAATAATCAATGTTTTGTCAAGCTTGCAATGAGGATTTTGCTGATAGTTACCATTGAATTACTTATTTATTTCAGTACTACACGATCGCCTAATACTTTTGCCAATTTACGCTCAATCTGGCTTAATTGCATATACTCCTTCATTAAGGATTCGGCCTTTAAGGTATCAGTCTGTAACTGGGGATTGCGCAGTTGTATTAGTATTTGTTGCAATTGACCTTTTATCACTGCATGCTTGTAGTCGTGTAGTATGCGTGGTACAATATCATCGAGTTTATACTTATCTTCGACATATTGCTCACGTTGCCGGCTACTCAAAATAAAATTATCCTGGCCCACCATTGCAGCAAATTTACTAATTCGTGGATCGGGGTGATTAAGGAAATAGGGTAGGGATTCCCACTCCTTGTTGGCTGACAACCTCAATGCCTCGGTCAATATCTTGTTGAGCAGGGGAGTAGTAAGAGTTAGCCCGTCTGACTTGAGGCTGTCTTCAATAAACGCAGCAACGGTAACTTGACCTTCAGAGTTTGCACTGCTTTCAGTTCCAAGCGCATCAATATACATATTCCCGAATTTCACGACCAAAGACGCCAACATCTCCTCTTCAGCATTACCTTTAACTGTGTTATTCGCATGAGACGGAGTGCCATGTTCGTCAGAACCATCAGGCTGTTGTTTGTTTTCATCACCCGAATAGTCTGATGATACCTGTTTGCGGTGCTGCTTGTTTATTTCATTAACAATCAGTTCTTCATTAACCGATAGGGCGACAGCACTTTCCTTGATATACATCTGACGCACGACCTCATTGGGAATAACAGAGATACTATGAACCACATCTGTTATCAATTCGGCACGTTTGATAGGGTCTCCTTCCGCACCCTTCAAGAGAAGATTTGTTTTGAATTTAATGAAATCTACTTGGTGCTGGTCAATGTAGTTTTGAAAATCCTCAGCCCGGTGTTTGCGTGCAAAACTGTCCGGGTCATCGCCATCTGGCAACAAAAGGACCTTGATATTCAGGCCCTCGGCAAGTAACATATCTATACCACGCAAACTTGCCTTAATACCTGCAGCGTCACCATCGTAAAGTACCGTTATGTTTTCAGTAAAACGATGTAACAGACGTATTTGTCCCTCTGTTAACGATGTACCAGACGAAGCGACAACATTTTCCACTCCAGATTGATGCATGGATATAACGTCCGTGTATCCTTCTACCAAGAAACATCTACCATGTTTCACGATAGCTTGTTTTGCTTGGTAAAGTCCATATAGCTCATGGCTTTTGCTATATATCTCACTCTCTGGAGAATTGACATATTTACCAACGTTCTTGTGCTTTTCAGTATTCAGGACTCTGCCGCCAAAAGCCACAACACGCCCGGAAACAGTGTGCACAGGAAAAATGACGCGACCATGATATCGATCGAACAAGTGTCCATCTTCTGTTTGATAACACAATCCCGTTTTAAGCAAGTATTCTTTACTAAAACCATGTGCCATGGCAGCGTTAGCAAAAGTGTCACGTTGTTCTAACGAATATCCAAGATTGAATTTTCTAATTATATCATCTCGAAAACCACGCGAACGGAAGTATGCCATGCCGATTGCAACGCCATCAACGTTATCATGCAATATATTTTGAAAATAATTGTTGGCCCACTCATTTAGAGCGAACATACTTTCACGTTCGCTCTGTTCAATTCGCTCTGTATCGGTCAACTCTTTCTCTTTGACTTCGATACCATATTTGCGTCCTAACCATTTTATTGCCTCTGGATAGGTCATCTGCTCCAGTTCCATCAGGAAGTGAACAGCATTGCCGCCTTTTCCACATGAGAAGCATTTGCACAGTTGCTTAGCCGGTGATACGCTAAAGGAAGGTGTACGTTCGTTGTGAAATGGACATAAGCCTTTGTAATTTGCACCAGATTTGCGTAAAGTCACAAATTCCTTCACCACATCTACAATATCTGTGGCGTCCATTACTCGCTGAATAGTAGCCCTGTCAATCATAAATTACATAATAGGGGGTTATACGTTGATCGGTAATTCGCTATTAAACATAACATACATTCTTTTCAAAATGAGAGAGTGATGTCAATCCTGCGATATAGCATTGGCAAAGAGCCGGGCCGCGGTTCTGATCATTTCAGAGCATGGTCTCTTTTTGTAATAAGAATCTGTGCGTTCAGAGGCTTGTGCTGTGATTTCAGCATTTGGTTTAAGTCCGAGAAGTTCCGCGCAAATGATACTACCATTTATTTGCTTAAAAGATTCAGCAAGTTGTTGTACCATTGCATAATTGCGGCTTTTACCTTCACGGTCAGAGCCGATGGTTGTACCACTTTGTAAACCTGCCAAAACAAACATACCACAAGCTGCACCACAAGTTTGTCGCATACGACCAATGCCACCTCCAAATGATGCCGACATGAGCAAAGCCTGTTCCTGCGTAAATCCGTAGAGATCAGCAAATGCTCCAACTACGCTTTGTGAACAATTATATCCTTCTTTGAAAAGCTGTACTGCGCGCTCAACACGCAAATCAGCCTCTTTTGGCGTAATATGAACTTTTACCATTTTATCTTGCAGTTAAACGATATATCTTGTTACCTTTGCACAAAGGTTTGAACTTTGTGTAAATAACAAACATATTATAAATGACTAATTATTTTGTACGATATTTGCTGCTTCTCTTGCCAACAATACTAATATCATGTAAAGATGGTTTTGATAAGGATTTAGAAAGAGAAGCAAAAGAATTTACCACTAACAGATGTCCCATTGAGGTAGAAAGTGGAACAACTCTTGACAGTTTAACCTACGATCCAAATCGAAGGATATATACGTCATATTATTCACTTAACGGGACGAATGAGCCGTTTTACAGTAGCAATGCTCCCCTACTCCATCAAATGCTTTTGCAGCGTCTGAAAAGCAGCGCTGATTACAAAGACATAAAGGCGGCAAAGGTCACCTTTGGCTTTATCTATATATCTAAAACAGACGGACACACTGTATATCATACTGAAATCGGACCAGCCGAATACGAAGTAAATAAACAATAAAGAAGAGCATTGTATCGTCATACCTACTAAGTTTTCCGAGGCCTGATCGCATTCAAAATGTTTTATTACTTAACAGCGTGCCTACACAAAAAACTTAATTCATTTGTTTAAGAGCACAGGCTAACTGATCCGGGCATGATGTAGACTTGTTGCCACATTTTATGCCGCAAAGACGTGAAATAACATCATCTTTGTGCATACCCTTAATCAAAGCACTAATGCCCTTCAAATTTCCCGGGCACCCTCCAACAAATGATACATCAGAAACACGATCGTCATCAGTAAGTTCTATATGTATCAACTTGGAACAAGTACCCTGAGGTTGAAAATCCATTTGTTTCATTTGAATCAAATTAAAAATACGGGTAAACAGTTTGTAGCAAAAGAAGGAAAATTCTCCAGTTGTTTGTCCTCGCTACAAACTTTTTACCCGTATTTTGCGTTATTCTATCCAAGGGAAGATACACCGTATCAATCCTCAGCAGGCTTCATATTAGTGTAAACAGTTTGTACGTCGTCAAAGTCTTCAAGACGCTCAACCATTTTATCAATGCTTTCACGTTCTTCGGGAGTAACGTCCTTCACATCGTTTGGAATATATGTAAACTCTGCAGCAAGCACTTCGAAACCATTTTCCTCGAGATGCTTTTGAATCTGAGCGAAACATTTAGGATCACCATATATGGTAACGCTATTTTCTTCACTGTCCTCGTCAAATTCGTCCTCCACACCATAATCTATAAGGTCGAGAATGAGTTCGTCCATATCAACGCCCTCCTTCTTACGAATGGTGAATACAGCCTTATGGTCAAAGAGATAAGCAAGCGAACCCATTGTACCAAGGTTGCCGTTAAACTTGTTAAATACCGAGCGAACGTCGCCAACGGTGCGAGTAGCATTATCGGTCAGAGTATCAACAAAAATGGCTACTCCATGGGGGCCGTAGCCCTCATAAGTCATAGTCTTGTAATCGCTTTGATCCTTACCGCAAGCATTCTTTATTGCACGCTCAATATTATCTTTGGGCATATTTTCACGCTTGCATGTTGCGATGATTGCACGAAGTGTCGGATTGTTTTCGGGTTCAGGACCGCCTGCCTTTACAGCAACAGCTATCTGTTTTCCCAATTTCGTAAATGTACGTGCCATGTGGCCCCAACGCTTCAATTTCGTAGCTTTTCTGTATTCAAAAGCTCTTCCCATGTGTTATTATATTTAGTTTGGTTTGAAAATCAATGAATAATGTGCTCGTCAGGAAAAACTACTAACGAAGTACAGCGCCCAGCTGCTTCTCAAGGTTAGCGACAATTTTTTTCATAATGGCATCCGTCTGTTTGTCATTCATTGTCTTCGTTTCGTCCTGCAATACGAAGTTCACCGCATAGCTTTTTTTACCTTCAGGCAAGTTATCGCCTTCGTAAACATCAAAGAGCTCAACCTTCTTCAATAATTTCTTTTCAGAGTTGCGAGCTATTTGCTCAATCTGTGCAAACTCCACATTTTTATCAATCAAAAGGGCCAAATCTCGGCTTACAGCCGGATATTTGCTGATTTCCTTGAAAGACACGGTATTCTTCTGCAGTTTCTTCGTCAACATAGACCAATTTATTTCAGCATAATAAACCTCTTGGTCTATATCAAAGCGTGACGTAATAGCTTTTGCCACAAGTCCCAACTCTACCAAGACCTTGCCATTCCTATCAGAAACAGACAAGCTCTTGGCAAAGATATCATTAGAACCCTGTCCAATGCGCATACCACCAAGTTCATAACCCAGTCGTACCAAGATGTTCATCACATAGGCCTTCAGCTGGTAAACAGAAGTAGCTTCGTTTGCATGAGCCCACGAACCTTCTATATGATTTCCGGTGAGCCATAGACCGATGAAATGAGCCTGGCTATATGCATTAAGCGAATGGTCTGCAGTGTGCTTTTTTGAATTATAGTAGTAACAGTTACCAGTTTCAAAGAAACGCAGATTTTTGCTCTTACGATTAACGTTGTGCGCTATGCTCTCCAAGCCGCCGAACAACAAAGTCTGACGCATCACGTTCAAGTCGCTACTCAACGGATTTAACACCCGTACCAATTCGGCAGGTGCGTACGTTTCAAGTCCGTCATAATAGCCTTCCTTTGTAAGTGAATTATTCAGTATTTCGCGGAAGCCTTGTCCAACAAGTTGCTCAGCTATTATATTCTCTAATTTATTTGAACGATCCACATCCCCCTTAATTGTCAGGCTCGACTTTACAGAGGTAGGAATTTCAACATTGTTGTAACCATAAATACGCAAGATATCCTCCACCACATCACAAGGACGTTGAACATCAACACGATAGGCTGGAATCTCAAGTGATATGCCGTCCTCAGTTTCGCCAACGATCTTCATATCAAGCGAAGTAACGATTTCCTTTATCACCTCAACAGGAATCGTCTTGCCAATCAAATCGTGAACATACTTGTAGTCAAGCTTTACTTCAAATTTCTTCACCAAACCTTCAGCTTCCACATCTTTGATATCCATGCTTATAGTACCGCCGGCCAATTCTTTAACCAGCATAGCAGCAACCTTAAGTGCATATATCTGGCCGTCGGGGTCCACGCCACGTTCAAAACGGAAAGAGGCATCTGTACTTAATCCGTGACGGCGAGCGCTTTTTCTTATCCATGTTGGGTGGAAATATGCACTTTCTAACAGCACGTCCTTTGTTGTATCATAGGTGCCAGAGCCACGTCCGCCCATCACGCCAGCGATGCACATCGGTTCTTTTGCATTACAAATAGCCAAATCACGGTCTGTCAATGTGTGCTCCACGCCATCAAGCGTTTGGAATTTTGTACCATCAGGCATTGCTTTAACCACAATTTTATTTCCGTCTATCATGTCTGCATCAAAGCAATGCAACGGCTGTCCATAAGCCATCATTACGTAATTCGTAATGTCAACAATATTGTTGATGGGACGCAATCCTATTGTGTTTAATTTTTCCTTAAGCCATTCAGGACTTTCCTTCACCTCGCAACCTTTGATTGTAACGGCACAATAGCGCGGACATGCTTCAGTATTTTGAACATCAATATCGATATTCAAGTCATTGTTGTCTACCTTAAAGCCCGACACGTCCATGCGATGTAGAGACGTCTTATAACCGTTACGAATAAGCCACGCATACAAATCGCGGGCTACACCATAGTGTGAGCAAGCATCAGCGCGATTGGGGGTTATGTCAACCTCAATTACCCAATCACTCTCCAAGTTGTAATACTGAGCAGCTTTCATGCCAGTCACAGTATCCTCGGGCAATACGATGATGCCATCATGGCTCTCACCTACCCCGATTTCGTCCTCTGCACACAACATGCCATAGCTCTCAATACCTCTCAACTTCGACTTCTTTATAGTAAAGCATTGATCGCCATCGTATAATTTTGTACCGAGCGTTGCTGCGATGACCTTCTGTCCAGCAGCCACATTCGGAGCACCGCACACAATTTGTACAGGTTCACCTGTGCCCAGATCCACCTGGCACACATGCATGTGGTCACTATTTGGGTGCGGCTCACATGTCAAAACGTGTGCTACGACAAGACCTTCCAAGCCTCCTTTAATAGCTTGAATTTCTTCTACACCATCAACTTCAAGTCCTTCGCTTGTTAGCGCATCAGCTACCTCTTGCGGATTAAGGTCGAAATCGACGTATTCTTTAAGCCACTTGTATGATATATTCATTGCTTTATGCTATAAATTTATATTTTCGGGCAAAAGTACATTTTTTTTTGCTGATAGCAAAGAAATACCCACGATTAACTGCCGCATTTCGGCTATTAAGTAGGTATTCAAAAAACAGTTTATATAATCATGTTTACATTCCCCCACAAATCCGCCAGCATCTCCCCAAAAACAATTCAGACCAAGGTCACAATCAAAATATGACCTTGGTCTGAACCAATTTTATCCGCCAAAATTATCATACATGATGCTTTCGGGCTCTACGCCTAAGCTATCAAGCATTCCTACCACAGCTTTCGACATCGGTCCGGGGCCGCACATGTAATATTCAATATCCTCGGGAGCGTCATGATCCTTCAGATAGGTATTATACATCACCTGGTGTACAAATCCTGCCGTGTACTTTACGCCTGCAGCATCGGCTGCGGGGTCTGGTCTGTCGAGCGCAAGATGGAAATGGAAATTTGGAAAATCCTTTTCCAACTGCAAGAAATCCTGCAAGTAGAACACCTCGTTCAAAGCACGAGCACCATAGAAATAATGCATTTCACGGTCTGTGCAATGAAGCGTACGAGTCATGTGCATTATTTGTGCACGAAGCGGAGCCATACCTGCGCCACCGCCAACCCATATCATTTCCTTTTTCGAGTCGAAATGAGGGTGGAAGTCACCATAAGGACCACTCATTATAACTTTATCGCCAGGCTTGAGCGTGAAAATATAAGAAGAAGCAATACCAGGATTTACGTCCATAAACCCACTTCTATCAGCCTTAAAGGGCGGTGTGGCAATACGCACGGTGAGCATAAACACATCTCCCTCTGCAGGATAGTTTGCCATCGAATATGCACGCACTGTCGGTTCAGTATTGACACATTTCAAGGGGAACAATCCGAACTTCTTCCATGCGGGAAGGTATTCCTCGCCGATAAGGCTTTTATCTATATCCTTATCATAGTCCATGCTGAATGCAGGGATTTTTATCTGAGCATAAGAACCTGGTAAGAAGTCCATGTGTGCGCCTTGTGGCAACTGGACTTTGAACTCCTTGATAAAGGTTGCAACGTTCTTGTTTGAGATAACAGTACACTCATACTCTTTTACGCCAAGTACGCTGTCGGGCACCTTGATTTCGAGATCACCTTTCACTTTGCACTGGCAACCGAGGCGCCAATGCTCCTTCACTTGTTTGCGAGTAAAGTGTCCTTTTTCAGAATCCAATATTTCACCACCGCCTTCAACTACTTGACACTTGCACTGTCCGCAACTGCCTTTGCCACCACATGCCGAGGGCAAGTAGATGCCGTTTTCAGAGAGCGTAGTGAGAAGGCTGCTACCTTGTTCTACCTCTACCTTGTCTTTACCATTGATGGTAACAGTCACTTTGCCACTGGGCGAAAGGTATTTCTTGGCGACGAGCAAAATGACCACCAAAAGGAGTATAATCACCAAGAATACCCCAATACTTGATAAAATTAAATTCAAATCCATTGTCTATTCTTGTTGATTAAATGTTCAAACCTGAGAAACACATAAACGCCATGGCCATCAAACCAACGGTGATAAACGTGATGCCAAGTCCCTGCAAAGGCTTGGGCACATTGGTATAAGCCATCTTCTCACGAATTGCAGCCAATGCCACGATAGCCAACAGCCAACCAATACCAGAGCCCAATGCATAGACTAAAGCATCTACCACATTACCTATATATTGAGTGCTACCAGGTTCCATGCCTATGCGTTGCTGCATGAAAAGGCTGGCACCCATGATGGCGCAGTTTACAGCAATGAGTGGCAAGAATATACCAAGCGCAGCGTAGAGTGATGGCGAAAAGCGTTCTACAACCATTTCAACCAACTGCACGATACCAGCAATCACTGCGATGAACAAAATAAAAGAAAGGAAAGACAAGTCAACGCCTTGAATAAGACAATCAGGGCCGAGCACCTTTGTTTGCAGCAAGTAATCAACAGGCACGGTGATTAAAAGCACAAACGTTACGGCCACGCCAAGTCCCAAGGCTGTCTTGACATTCTTAGATACTGCCAAATAAGAGCACATACCCAAAAAGAATGCAAATATCATATTGTCCACGAAAATGGAGCGGACAAACAGACTTAATAGATGTTCCATTATTAGAATTATATTATATGATGTTAGAACACGGACATACGAGCTCACATAAACCAAATTATATCACGAGCCGTATATCCCTATCAGGGTATGTATCAGGCCTCCTTATTGATTGCTCGCAAGGCCCAAATCAAGCAGCCCAACAGTATGAGTGCCATGGCAGGCATTGTCATCATACCATTGTTCACATAGAAACCGCCATTAGACGCATAGATACATTCGGGTATCACACGCAAGCCGAGCAAGGTTCCATTGCCAAGAAGTTCGCGTACAAATCCCACTGCCACAAGCACCCAGGCATAACCCAATCCATTGCCTATACCGTCCAGGAAAGATTCCCACGGGCCATTCATCATGGCAAAGGCTTCGAGGCGTCCCATCAAAATACAGTTTGTAATGATAAGACCTACATATACAGAAAGCTGTACACTTACATCGTAGGCATACGCCTTCAATACCTGCGACACGAGCGTCACAAGGGCAGCCACCACCACCAATTGTACAATGATACGTATACGATTGGGTATGGTCTTACGCAAAAGCGAAATTATAACATTCGAAAAAGCCGTAATTACTGTCACCGAAAGACCCATCACAATAGCGGGTTCTAACTGAGAGGTTACAGCCAAAGCCGAACAGATACCCAATACTTGTACAGCCACAGGGTTGTTCAAGTTAAGAGGCCCTGTCAAGGCATCTCTGTTTTCTTTTGAAAATAAACTCATATTAGAAAAAGAGTTTAGAGGTTTATTATTAAAGCCAAAAAACTGCGATTACATATTTTCGATAGTTCAATACCATATCGCAGCAACTCAACTGCTTTTACTTATTTCTTAGTTTTTGAGAAGTAGCCTATATACTGCTGCAAGCCATCGTGTATCATGTTTGCCACACCATTCGATGTCAGTGTAGCACCTGTGATACCATCTACTTGATAATTCTTCTTCTCAGGTTCAACCTTGCCATTTTTCACTACAGTCAAAGCTATTTCGCTGTCGTTAGAATTTGCAAAGAGTTGCTTACCTTTGAACTGATCTTGGAATTTTTCTTCCGCAATCAAGGCACCAAGTCCGGCAGTTTCACTCTCATGAGAGAAATAAGCACCATATACGGTTTGCAGATCTGCGTTAATGGCCATATAGCCCCAAAGGCCACCCCAAAGACCGCGGCCTGTCATAGGAACCACATACTTTGTTTCGCCATCAACCTTGCAGATATAGACGGGCAAGCAATTAGCGCTTATGTTCTTGTTCTCAACTTTGAAACCATCGTTTTCCTTGCTTTTGCCTTCTGCCACAACAGAGCCGTCAGCCTTTACAATCATGTCAGACATCACGCATTCACTGTACTTGCTTTCAATGTCCTGCGCATCATTCAATCCTCGCACATTCAAAGCAGCAAGTATTTGCTTTTTTTTGTCCAAGGCCACGTTCTTGTCCTGCGTTGGCTTTAAGGCAGACGAAACAAACGCGAGCAAGAATGCAACAATAACAACCATTACCGTTGCATAGACGATAGTATATGAATTTTTATTTGTATTCATTTTGTGTCATTTAATGGTTATCGGCAAGAATGGAAGTGCCTCAACACATCATTCCTTGCTTATTACCTAATTCAACTACTTACCAGCTCGTTTAATACGTTTGTTGATATTGCTTTGCACAAAACAATAGTCAATCAGCGGTGCAAACATATTCATAAACAATATGGCCAGCATCATGCCTTCGGGATAACCCGGATTGAGTACTCTGATCAATATGGCCAAGGCACCAATCAGGAAGCCATAAATATATTTACCCTTTTCGGTGCGTGCACTCGTAACGGGGTCTGTTGCCATAAATACAGCACCAAAGCAGAAACCACCTGTTGTCAGATGTTCAAACCAAGGCATATTCGCTGCTGCGTTAGTCGACAAGCCAAGCATATTGAAAAGCACGGCCACTAAGGCACCACCTACAAATACACTGACCATTGTGCGCCACGAAGCGATTTGAGTAAAAAGTAAGATAATCGCACCTATTGCTATGGCAATCACTGATGTTTCACCTATTGAACCAGGTATTAAACCAAGTATAGTGTCACCCAAACTTGCCGTAGGCATACTACCCGAAGCCACCTCCCCAAGAGGCGTTGCCATCGTTGTTCCATCAGGGAGCGCATATCCCAAGCCACATACTTGTTCGTTCGCTACCCAGACCTTGTCACCACTCATGCTCGTTGGGTATGAGAAGAACAAGAATGCGCGTGCCACTAAAGCAGGGTTAAAGATATTCATGCCAGTGCCACCAAATATTTCCTTGCAGAAAATCACCGAGAAGGCAACAGCCAAAGCCAACATCCACAATGGGCAATTTACGGGCACAATAAGTGGTATCAAAATACCTGTCACGAGGTAACCTTCTTGTATTTCCTCATGCTTCCACTGCGCTACCGCAAACTCAATGCCAAGTCCTACAACATAAGATACGACAATTTTGGGCAAAACCAGCAGTAAGCCATACAGAAACATCGATATAGCCGAAGTTTCAGCCAGTTTGCCGGCAGCAAGCGCATTTTGGTATCCAATATTGTACATACCGAACAACAGTGCCGGCAAAAGCGCTATAACGACGAAAGACATTATTCGCTTTGAGTCAATGGCATCGTGTACGCTGACACCCACCTTTGACGTCGTATTTGGCACGAGCATGAAAGTTTCCATTCCTTCAAAAACTGAACGGAAAGCCTTCAGTTTGCCACCCTCCTCAAAGGTCGGGCGTAATTTATCAAATATTTGCTTTATCATTGTCTTTTATGCGTTTTCTTTTCTCAGTATATCCAAGCCTTCACGTACAATTCGTTGCAGTTCGAGCTTTGACGAATCAATAAATTCCGCCACGGCGAAATCCTCAGGAGCCACCTCATAGATACCCAAAGCTTCCTGGCGGTCTATATCACCTGTGAGAATAGCCTTAATCAAATAGCTTGGATAAATGTCCATAGGGAACACACGTTCATACTCTGCACTCATAATCATGTGGCGTTCACCACCCTTGATACGGCAATCCAGGTCGTATGACTTCTTTTTGCCAAAGAGCCACGAGAAATAGCTATGACTTGTTGAGAAATCATTAAGACGGGGTGCAATCCAGCCGAATGCTTCGTTTACATCATCGCCCTCGGGTATTACACACACCTCTGTGCTGAAGGCTCCAAGGAAATCAGTAATTGCAGATTTATAGCCAACAAACGGATTTCCGTTGATAATGCGTGTATGCTCCACATTATCAATTTGGCCCTTCAGTATATCAGCCAATGGAGCACCAATGATGGTTTCTACATAATGAGGTTCCTTTACACATGAGCCTGCCACCGCAATACGTCTTGTAAGAGACAACTTGCCGGTACGGATCAAACGACCCAACACGAGCGCCATCTCGGCTCCAAGTGTCCAAACAACCTCCCCCTTATTGACCGGCGACACGTGGTTTATCTGTACGCCCACATTGCCAGAAGGGTTGGGACCATCAAAAACGCTTACTTCTGCCTCCTCAATAGGCAAAATCTCCGAATTTATCTGCTCAGGACAGATGCCCAGATGTACTTTGGCTATCTTAGCCAAGGCACGAATACCAAGTTTGAAATCCTGTTCAAAACATTTCACTACAACGCCAAAGTCTGCTGCCAAAGGCATTTTGTTGAATGCAGAAACGAAAATGGCTTTCGGTGCTTCATTCGGATTGGCAACCACATCATAAGGACGCTGGCGCATAAATGCGAACAGACCACTTTCAAGCATCAGTTCTTTTACTTCATCGCCTGTAAGCTTAGATAAATCCTTTACTCCAAAGTCCTTAAACTCTTGTGTTTCATTGGCTTTAATACGGAAACGCAGCAATTTGCGACGCTCGCCACGCTCAACGCCCACCACTGTACCACTAACAGGTGATACGAACTGGACACGTTCTGTAGCTTTGTCTACAAACAGGGCCTGCCCTGCCAGCACATTGTCGCCCTCTTTTACAACAGTACGTGGTACAATGCCTGGAAAATCTGCAGGCATTACCGCATACTCGCTACTTAGAGCAGCTGCTGAAAGCTTGGCTGTGGCTTCACCTTTTAATTTAAGGTCTAAGCCTTTCTTAATTTTGTACAAAGTTTTCATTAAACGAATAAATAGATTTTGCGCAAAATTACATATAAAAAAGTATTTCACAAAAATTTTTGCTTTGACATTTAAGACTTAACCGACTATCAACCGCAAAATTTTGATATGCCCCTGCCAATTACTTCTAATTATTAGTTGTATTCCGGCCTTCCCTGCAACATCTGCACACTATCTACACATTACCAAACGTGTTTTGTCTGCACTCTGCACTTTTCTATCGTAAACACATGATAATCAATGGATAAAAGCGTGTAGACAACGCCGTTTTCTGTATGCACAACCGTCTGCACGCTGTCACTGGTGGCAAAGTGCACTTACAGCATAGGTTTAGCGTTTTCCGAGTATAGGGAGGGCGGAAATTCAATTGCTCCGACAATTTTTACGCTCTCCCTATGCCGTCAAAACCTGTTGGCGTAACACGTTCCACACCTGTGCATACGATACAGTGCAGAAAGTGCAGGAAGAGTGTAGATAGTGCAGGAAGAGTGTAGATGGAAGTGTAGATAGTGTAGATGGTAGTGCATATAAAAATTGGGGTTGTCTACACTACGTAAATCTTTGACTATCAACAATATTTCATACAAAAGTGCAGAGTGCAGACATTTTACGTAAAAAGTGCTGTGAGAGGAAACTGCACAGACTTTTGCATGGTTTTTATTTAGCTATTTGTGTATTAAGACTTTTCTTATTAATAACTCTCCGGTAAATAAATTGTCAGAAACACGCTGCAAAAAACGCAAGCACTAATAGGGGCGACGCGTCCCGCTTCGTTTTTTTCAGCAGCTTCGACTCGCGTCGGGCATTAAGGCAAAGGCTCACAAACAGGCGTGTAATTAGTGCTGTCTGTGAGCCTTTATTTAGTGTATGGGCCTTTACCTTAATGCCCGACGCGGGACGCGTCGCCCCCATTAGTGGTAGCGTTTGGTGATTGCGTTTGATGCTTGAATCCGTTCGCGTGTTTTCGTTTTACCGGACAGTAATTTGCTCTTAGCTTATGCTGTAATAGAAATCACATCCTTCAATTCATCGTGTAATAAAAAACCTGAAATCTTTGTGATTTGAGTTGTACGTCATGCACTTTACTGAAGTTTCGGATTTAGATTCGCACGGTCTGCTCTAACACGGGGAGACCCAGAGTGTCGCTTCGTTTGCCATGGGCTTGAGTTATCTTACTACGTTCGTTCAATGTGCTTACTTCGTTCGAAGTAAACGCTTACTACGTTCGATGTGGCATGACTTTGGCTTGGGTTTGTACTTTCATCACTCCCACACGTGCATCATCTTTTCGTTTGACAACGGACGATCGCCGCCATTATTCGTCCAGCACTTGCTATATCCGAAAGTTGAGTTCGAAGAATACGTACGTATTCGTTATTTCACTGAAGTTCCGGATTTAGGTTCGCACGGTCTGAAAGGCCAACAGCACTTAGCCCAGGGCATTGCCCTGGGCTAAGTGCTGTTGAGGCTGTCGCCCTGAAAGGGCAAAAGCATTCCCGATTTTATTTCAAGCTTTTGCCCTGTCAGGGCGTAAACTCATTGGAAATCGATTACCCAGGGTGCCGCTTCGCTTGCCCTGGGCTATGCGCTTTTGGCCTTTCAGGCCGTACCCGTCCAAATCCAGAACTTGAGTTATTTCACTACCAAAGCACACGCTATTTTGTGTGCTAAAGACTGGTAATGCGCGTTGTTTTTATTTGCATCAAGTTTACGCTGGAGCTTGGTAAGTTGCTGATAAACAGTTGATGTGACATCGCCAGTTGGGTATGTGCGTAAATACGCAATCAAATTTTCTACCGTCTCATTCTGTAATGCGCGCAAATAGACCGAAGGCTCTGCTGTGGCAAATAATTGGTTGACAAGTGTGGGCAGATAATCTGAAACAGGATACGTAGATGTAAGTCTGCGCAGTGTGCTTGCCGACGACATGTTGCTAACTATACGTGTGCCTATACGGTTGAGGTAGTCCTGAGGACTGGGCAAAATGCGGCTGATGTATGGTTGGTCGATAAGCCATTGCGGGGCTGCAATCACATTGTCGCACAGAAATTTGAATGCACGTTCTTGCTTGGCACGTGACTCGTCAGTGTACATGCTACCTGCCTCGTCCACTGTTTTGTAATCGTAATATACACCGCCCAAATTGCGCATAACGTGCATGCAATAGCGCATGTATTGGTTGATGACTTGCGTGTAGACACTGCTCAAATTGCTGCCATAGATGTCGCCACTTTGATATGTCCATTCGGGCAAAACTTTCAGCTCGCGTTTTAAGTTGAGCATGCCATAATAACTTGCCTTCATGGCATCGTCGCCCAGGTCCTCGGTTTGGCAGCGTGCATCGTTGGTACGGTTTGTCTCACCATCGCCAAACCAAAGTCTCCGGTTGTTTGCAAGACGCTGCGATGTAATCTTTTCCAGTTCCCAGTGGTCGCTTATGTCGTCATAGGCCTCGAACATGGGTTTATAGCCCCACTCTATGGCCCAGCAATCATAATCGCCTATGCGCGGAAAGATGCCTGCACGTGGAATGCTGTCTTCGGGTTGTGCCACGTAGTTGAAACGTGCATAGTCCATGATGCTTGGTGTGTGACCATGTTCTATGACAAAGGACCTTGACCTTAAACTGTCGACAGGCACTGTTGACGAAGAGCCAAAATTGTGACGCAGTCCAAGAGTGTGTCCCACCTCATGCGATGACACAAAACGAATGAGTTGGCCCATGAGGTCGGTATCGTACTTCATCTTTTGTGCGGCTTCGTCAAGTGTACCTGCTTGTATCATGTACCAATCGTGCACCAATGTCATCACGTTGTGATACCAGCAAATGTGGCTCTCAAGTATCTCGCCAGACCGGGGGTCGTGCACATTGGGGCCATAGGCATTCTCAATGGATGAGGCCAAATAGCGAATGCACGAGTAGCGTGCATCTTCCATCGACATGGTGGAATCGTTTTCGGGCCACTCCTTTGCCATGATGGCATTTTTGAAACCAGCTTGTTCAAAGGCTTTCTGCCAATCATTTACACCCTGAATTAAGTAGGGGCGCCATTGTTTGGGAGTGGCAGGATCGATATAGTAAACAATAGGCTTACGCGGTTCGACCAAAATGCCACGTTTCATCAGTTCAGCATCGGCACTGTCCTTTGGTTCGAGACGCCAGCGCGTGATAAAACGTTTGGGCTCAACACGTTGCTGATTGTCTGAAAACAATGTAAAGTCATCGGTGAAATATCCTACGCGAGGGTCGAACAAGCGACGTTGCATGGGAACCTTTGGCAATAGTACAAATGAGGTGTTTAACCCCACAGTCACCTTGCCAGTGAACGCTGCAGAAGCGTTGGCTGTTGTTGATGAGGCCCATGTCTTTACGGTACGTATCTCGGTGTTCATGGGAAAGGTTTTTATACTTTCTATGTATGAACTACCGGGCAACATGGCCTGTAAACCCAACTGCGCTTTAAGGGCGCGCGGTATGCCTAACGCCGAATTATCCTCAAGGAACAAGGGGCTGACTTTAGCTGTGATCTTGCCATTTGACTGGCCGTCGATTTTCAGGGTTGCTATTATAGGGTCTGAATTGCTTATTACAACCGCACGGTTGATTTTATCAACACTGTCGGCTGTATTTATAAGCAATCGTGAGCGCAAGAGCAATTTGTCTGTTCCAACCTTCTGAAAGTATACGGTTTGCTGATTGGCTAATTCGCCACCATACTTATCCGTACCGCCAGGGGTTGAAGTGAAACGCACAGTAACAAGGAATTCTCGATTTAACAGGCTGTCGGGTATGGAGAAGGACCAATCATTGCCTGACTGCGAAACATCGAACAACCCTTTCGTGATTTTAGCCTTTGCCTGCACACTTGTTGCGGGTGTTGGCTGTTTCGTATTTTTGCGCGCTGAACATGGCATTCCGAATGTCGCGACAGCTATGGCAGCGATGCCAAGATTACGAAGATCTATCATATTGTAATTGTATGTTTGTGAGTTAGCGACAGTGGCTGACAAACACGCGATATTGTTAAAGATGCGTACAGAACACATGTGCGTGTGAGTTAACTGTCGACCTCTGTCACTTCAAAAGTGTTTTTATTTACTTTTGTTTGTCAACACCTTTACAAAGGTTTCATACCCCTTGTCCAAACGGTGTAGCTGGTAAGGCTCTATATGCAGCGAAAAGACTGCCGGGATATTATCAATGTCAAAATATTGCTTTAATACACTTGCCATATTGTATGCTAATTGGTTCTTCAGCATCAACAAGGCCCTTGCGTAGTGCGCAATTCTTTCTGTTTCGAATGGTTTAAGCAAGTTGAACATGACGTAATAACACGGTAGTGTGCCTGCCTTTATTAAAAGTTGCACTGCCTTCTCCCGTTCGTCGTCGTAATAAATATTGACTAAACACATGACCTCATCAACAGACCGCAAATGCGGCAGGAATGCATCTACTACTTTCTGCTTGTCAATTGTGGTAGACAATTCTACATGTTGCATGAGTATTTGCTCGCAAAGTGTCAAATGCCCCTTTTCGTAGAGTGAAACCGCGGCTTTTAAGAAAGTACCAAGATAGGCTTTAGTATTGACGGGTACAATGTTTATAAACAGATGCCAGAACGTGGAACTATCGCACATCGTCAGTACATCGTTTGCCAACATATATCCTGCCGTACGAAAGTCCGAAGCCCTGAGATTGGACAATACTTGCAGCAGCAACTCTGCATTGCCTGATTTTATACAAGAGACCAATCTATCTTTGAGAATGGGATTGTAATGTTTGAATGTGCTCATAAGTAGGTGTCCAAAATTATTTTATACAATCAGTAGGTGCCATTTTCACATTGGAAGCACATTCTCGAGACACAGCTGTCCCCTTCGGCCTCGGTCACATAGCCCGCTATGCTCTCTCACCCGAAGGGAACATCTGCGCCCCGATAACGCACTTTCAATGTAAAAATAATCTTGAACACCTACTTATCCTTTTTCTTTAAGTGGGAATTCGGATTTCGTTGACATGTTGAGGGTTATTGCAGAGCTACATGAATGCAAGTAACGATGCCTAACGTCTTTCTAACAGGACGACATTCTCCACATGATGTGTTTGTGGGAACATATCCACGGGCTGCACAGCAACTACTCGGTAGGCAGCGTCGAGTGATTGCAAATCGCGTGCTTGAGTTGCAGGATTGCAGCTGACGTATACGATTCGCTCAGGTGCAGCAAATAAGATGGTGTTAATAACGTCGTTGTGCATGCCAGCGCGTGGTGGATCTGTAATTATGACATCAGGTCTGCCATGCGTTTCAATAAAGTCTTGGTTTAATATATCCTTCATATCACCAGCATAGAACAGTGTGTTGTCAATGCCGTTGATTTGGGAGTTAACTTTAGCATCTCCAATAGCCTCTGGCACATATTCTATACCTATAACTTTTTTAGCTTGATGGGCTACGAAGTTGGCTATTGTGCCTGTGCCTGTATACAAGTCGTAAACCAGTTCTTCTCCTGTGAGTTTGGCAAAATTACGAGCAACTTTGTACAATTCGTACGCTTGCGCTGTGTTGGTTTGATAGAAACTCTTTGGGCCAACCTTAAAGCGCAAATTCTCCATTGTTTCATAGATAAAGTCTGTCCCGAAATAGGTATGCACTTCCAAATCGCCAATCGTATCGTTGCACTTGGTGTTGTTTACCCACAACAACGAGGTAACCTGAGGGAAATTGCTGTGTACGTACTCTAAAACACCCTGAGCCTGCTGCTCTTCCTCTGATGACTTGATGCAGAACTGAATGAGCAACATTATTTCGTGTGTGTCAGATGTGCGTATCATCATATTGCGCAAGAGACCATGACCACCACGAATGTCATAAAATTCCAGACCATGCTGCAAAGCATACTGACGTATGCCATTACGCAGGCTATTATTGACATCGTCCATTAAGTAGCAAGTGTCTATATCAAGTATCTTGTCGAAGGCACCAGGAATATGGAAGCCTACGGCATCCATTACGTCAAATTTCGCTCCTGAAGCAATTTCTTGCTGTGTTAACCAACGTTTGTTTGAAAAACCAAATTCAAGTTTGTTACGATAATGTGTTTGGTGAACACTACCCAAGATTGGCATTACTTCGGGTAATTCGATCTTACCTATACGGGTCAAATTGTCTACTACTTGCTTTTGCTTGTAGTGCAGTTGCTCTGTATATGGCAGGCATTGCCATTTGCAGCCGCCACATACACCAAAGTGCTTGCAGAAAGGCTCACTGCGCTTGTCCGAATACTTATGGAACTTGATGACCTCAACTTCGGCATAGCTGTGTTTTTTGCGACGTACCTGCAGGTCTACCACATCACCTGGTACTGCATACGGAACAAATACTACGAGATTGTCGACTTTGGCAATAGCCTTTCCCTCGGCAGCTACGTCGGTGATGGTTATATTTTCAAGGATAGGTAATGGTTTCTTTTTACGAGTCATTTATTTTAGTAATTGAGTTACACTTCGGACTTATCTAACTTGTATATCAACTGTGGCATAGCATATTGTGCAAGTTTCGAATCTTCGACCAGTGTCCAGCCGGTTCCGTCGAAATGGACAGGGACTTCAAATTTTATGCTATACAACGAGGCATAAATGATTTGATGAGTCAGCACATGCTTTATTTCAGCGTGCAGGATACTCCAAGCGCCCTTTGACTTTATTGATTTGATGTCATCAGCCTGTTGTATTTCGTTGATGTCTGGTTTGTGATCAAACTCTAACAACAAATATTCATACAGGCCCTTCCATATATCTTTCTTGCTACGGCGATGCAACCATGTGCCTGTGGGTGTGACCACCTTGACATACACAAAAAACCTTTGTCTTTGAGCTGTTTTGCGCGATTTTACAGGATAGCCACCCACATTGTGTTCATTTGCAGCCACACAAGCATCATTCAATATACATTGCGCGCAGTTGGGATTGGACGGCACGCATTGGGTGGCGCCAAAGTCCATAAGGCCTTGGTTGTAATCGGCATATTGCTGTTTTGGTAAGATATGCTGTGCAAATGCAGCAAAATGCTTCTTCCCTTGAGTGGTATCAATTGGTACACTTATGCCATAATACCGACTGAGCACACGATAGACATTGCCATCGACTACAGCATATGGCATATTATATGCAAACGAACATATTGCCGCAGCTGTGTAATCGCCAACACCTTTTAGGGCACGCACATTGTCGTAATCCTGTGGAAATACGCCACCTCTCTCCATTATTTGTTTTGCGGCTTTGTGCATATTGCGTGCTCTGCTGTAATAGCCAAGTCCTTGCCACACACGCAACACTTCGTCTTCTGAAGCATTAGCGAGACTTTCAATAGTTGGGAAGGTGTTCAAAAAGCGCAAGTAATAGTCATGCCCCTGTACTATTTGAGTTTGTTGCAAAATAATCTCCGACACCCATATTTTGTAGGGATCGGAGATATTTCGCCATGGCAGTTCACGTTTATTCTGTGCATACCATGCCAATATCAACTGTGGAAAAGGTAGTTCACTCATTAGTGGAATAACTTAATCCGTTGCTCTTCAGACAATCTGCATACGAGCAATTTCCCCTCTTTCTCAGCAACTACATATCCATCAAGGCCTTCGACTATAACCTCTTTTTTGTTGCACGTATGAACTATCGTGTTGTATGTATCATATAATTTGATGTTATCTCCGATACATACATTACCATATTTATCCATATCAGACTGTTCGCGTAAGGAATTCCATGTACCTAAATCGCTCCAAGAGAAAGAGGCTGGAAATACAAATATATCTTCTGCTTTTTCCAATATGGCATAGTCAACCGATATGTTCTTGCACTGAGGATACGATTCGTCTATCTTATTTTGTTCCTTGTCCGTACCATAGTAAGGCATAAGTCCTTCAAAGATGGACGAAACCTCAGGTTCATACACTCTGAACGCGTTTATAATGGTGTTCACATTCCAAATGAAGATACCAGAATTCCACAGATAATTAGGACTTTGGATATACTCCTTTGCAACCTCTAACGTGGGCTTTTCCTTAAATTCGTCAACTCTAAAAATATTATGCTTGCGCGATGACGAATAGGTAAGGTCCGCTTTAATGTAGCCATATCCTGTTTCAGGACGAGTGGGTTTGAGCCCCAAAGTAACGACCGCATCAGTTTCTGCAGCGAAAGACAAGGAATCGTCAATTGCCGACTGGAAAGCCTGTATGTCTACCACCAAATGATCTGACGGGCTGACAACAATGTTGGCTTTTGTATTGAGTTTCTTTATTTTCCAACTAACATAGCAAATACAGGGGGCTGTATTGCGGCGACAAGGTTCGCACAAAATATTGCTTGAAGGGATTTCAGGAAGCTGTTCCATAACAATTTCCCGATACTTCTCAGCTGTAACTACCCATACATTCTCTTTGGGTATCAAGCCGTTAAAACGCTCCAAGGTTAACTGTATCAACGTACGCCCACACCCTAAGATGTCGAGGAACTGCTTTGGCAGTTCTTCACTACTAATAGGCCAGAAGCGACTACCAGCACCTCCAGCAAGTATCACCAAATAATTGTTCTCGTTCATTGTGAATGATATTATTTAATAACCCGTTGGCAAAACCTGTGGGTAATGGGTTAACAAGTTGGTTGGTTGACAAATACGCCCTTATCAGTCATCTACCTCCATATTGCCTTGCACATACACTCTGACAATAGAGTTTGAGGCGTTAGAGCGCACTGTTATAGCTTTCTTAAAGAAGCCCTTGAACTTGCCCTTACCATTATAGGACACCTTTATCACTCCCTTTGCTCCTGGTGCAATGGGATCTTTGGGAGGAGTTGCCACCGTACAACCACAAGACCCAAATGCCTGCTGTACGACCAAGGGCTTGTCGCCTGTATTTACAAATACAAATTCGCAGGTTTGTACCTTGTCCTCCTTGAACGTTCCTAAGTTGATTGAGGTCTTTTCAAATTTAATAACCGCTTGTGCCATCGCGCTCATTCCGAAGAGTGCAACAACCATCAAAGAAAACAAACGTTTCATATTCATATTTCGATTATAATGTTTCCTTAAAGAATATACTTGAACAATGCAAATGTACAAGTTAATCTTTGAATGATAAAATTTTGCATAAATAAATACGACAAATTCCGTGTTTATACGTACTTTTGCAGTATGGCAACACTCGAAAAAGTAATTCTCGGAATAGACCCTGGCACAAACATTTTAGGGTATGGCGTGATTAAGCTCCGCGGTAATAAAGCTAAGATGGAAGCCATGGGGGTGATCGATTTGCGAAAGTGCAAAGACGTTTACCTCAAATTAGGCAGAATACACGAAAGGGTGCTTGGCATAATTGAAGCGTTCAAACCAGATGAAATGGCTATTGAGGCTCCCTTCTTTGGTAAAAACGTGCAAAGTATGCTCAAACTTGGACGCGCACAAGGTGTGGCTATTGCCGCTGCCATAAGTCGCGATGTGCCCATACACGAATATGCTCCACTTAAAATCAAACAGGCCATCACCGGAAACGGGCAAGCGAGCAAAGAACAAGTGGCATCTATGCTTCAACGTATGCTACACATTCCCGACGAAAGCATGCTGCCCTTTTATGATGCTACTGATGCATTAGGCGCAGCATATTGTCACTTCCTTCAGAGTGGACGTCCCGAAACGACAGACAAACTGCCACATTCCTGGGCCGCATTTGTCAAACAAAATGCCAGCCGGGTACACTAAATGTTGCTTACGCTATTATATTTATAAAGCCTACCTTATGAAACATATATTTATCCTCGTTTTAGGCTTAATCCTTGGCACGGCGAATGCTGAGGCTCAAGATGTTTATAATCTTGTCTTGGGCAGTGCTACCCGGATTATAAACAACCCTACCAGCAATTTTACAAACGTACAAATCGCTCAATTCAAACGTACGGCTTTGACTTATATGAAAAGCAAGGCTCTTGAAATTTCAGACACAATTCCTTCGGCGTTGCTTGACACACAAGCATATTATATGTCGGAGTTTATCACTTTATTTATTGATGACATCGTAAAAAGCAAGCGATTAAGCGATGACAAACGCAAGCAACGCATTCTCATGTTTACCGATGCCTCCATTTCAAATCCGTTGTTCAACGACCCTGACAAAGATACCACAATGTCCTTTATGACTGATGGCAACGAACTCACTCCTTTTTCTTTAGATACTGACTGGCACAAAGCATACGCCGCGGCTATATCACAGCTAAGGAAATAGCTGTTGGACATTAATCATCAAAGTTGGAACGACTTTATGTAGCAAATACCTAACATATAAATTATAAACCTAATTCTCACATAATTCCATGTACGACATTCAATTAAACGAGAGTGGCACACGCCACCTTAATGTTACCGAACAAAATCTACAAACTATCAGGAAGTATGGGCTGTTTGACGGCCTCGTTGGCTCAACGGGCTACATAACTGAAGCCGAGCTCGACAAACTTAAGCTTAACATTCGCTCGCTCATCGCCTCTATGGCCGAGAACTCAAAAGACCTTCTCGACTTGTGCATCGATGTCATATACCACGACAAGATGAAGGCTTATGGTCTTAAAAATCTTATTGCCACATACAGTCAGTGGGCTGCAAACGCTTCAAATGTTACTGAGGTCGAATAAGCAAATCCCCTACCCCTACAGAAATTTTGTTGACAACTTATTCCCGTTCACATAATATCTGACAGAATACTTTGCCGAACCATACAACAAATTTTTCCTATCCACACAAAACAATAAACATGCAATTAACAGACTGGCTCCCAACCACACGTAAAGAAATGGACCTGCGTGGTTGGGACGTAGCAGACATAATCTTATTTTCAGGAGATGCGTATGTTGACCATCCTTCCTTTGGGGCTGCCGTTATAGGCCGCCTGCTCGAATATGAGGGGTATCGTGTCTGCATAGTTCCACAGCCAGACTGGCATGGTGATTTCCGAGATTTCAAGAAGCTCGGTCGCCCACGCATGTTTTTCGGTATTGCGCCCGGCTGTATGGATTCTATGGTTAATAAGTATACAGCCAACAGGCGTTTGCGTTCTGAAGACGCATATAGTCCTGACGGCCGCCACGATATGCGTCCGGAATACCCTACTATTGTATACTCCCATATTCTCAAACAACTTTATCCCGACGTGCCCGTTGTACTTGGCGGCATTGAGGCGTCACTCCGACGTGTAACGCATTACGATTATTGGAAGGGACAACTAAAGCCATGTATCTTGGCCGAAAGTCAGGCCGACCTAATCGTTTATGGCATGGGAGAGTTGCCCATGACAGATCTGTGCCGAACCATTGACGAGCACTTACTACACGGACGCGACGAAACATTTTGCTCCACCGAACAGTTTAATAGCCTCTTGCGTAAGTATCCTATCAAGCAAACAGTGAGTTTGCAATTACCAACTGACATTCCAGGTGGTTTTAAGGAGGACGACATCGAATTATATTCGCATGAAGACTGTTTGGTCAACAAACGACATTATGCCGAAAACTTCAAACACATTGAAGAGGAAAGCAACAAATTACACCCGCAACGCATCTTGCAGGCCTTAGGTGACAAGTATGTTGTGGTTAATCCACCATACCCACCTATGTCGACAAAGCAAATTGATCATTCATTCGACCTGCCGTATACAAGATTGCCCCACCCCAAATACAAGGGGAAACGCATACCGGCCTACGAAATGATTAAATTCTCTGTCAACATTCACAGAGGTTGCTTTGGCGGTTGTGCATTCTGTACCATTTCTGCCCATCAAGGCAAGTTTATAATGAGTCGCTCAAAGGAAAGTATCCTTAAGGAGGTACGCCATATCACGCAAATGCCTGACTTTAAGGGGTATCTTTCCGACCTCGGAGGACCGTCCGCTAATATGTACCAAATGAGGGGCAAAAACCAAGAACTTTGCGGCAAGTGCAAACGCCCCTCTTGCATTTCACCTGCAGTTTGTCCAAATCTTAATGCTGACCATGCCCCACTTATCGACATCTACAAGGCTGTTGATAGCATACCAGGCATAAAGAAAAGCTTTATTGGCAGCGGTGTAAGATACGACTTGCTGCTTCACCATTACAAAGACGACAAATTGGTGTCGGCAGCGCAGGCCTACACAAAGGAACTGATTACGCGCCATGTGTCTGGCCGACTGAAAGTGGCACCCGAACACACCTCTGATGCTGTGCTTAAGTACATGCGGAAGCCATCATTTCAGCTATTCCATGAATTCAAGAGAGTGTTTGACAGAATAAACCGCGAGGCTGGACTTAACCAACAGATCATACCCTATTTCATATCCTCGCACCCAGGTTGTACCGAAGTGCACATGGCTGAGTTGGCTGCCGAAACGCGTGACATGAATTTTCAGCTTGAACAAGTGCAAGACTTTACGCCTACTCCCATGACAGTATCCACCGAAACATGGTATTCGGGATATCACCCTTACACACTTGAGCCCGTCTATTCTGCACACACACCTCAAGAGAAACTCAAGCAACGCATGTTTTTCTTTTGGTATAAGCCCGAAGAGCGCCAACGCATCATTAGTGAACTTAGGAAAATAGGGCGACCTGATCTCATTGCACGTTTATACCCTCAAAACGCCTCATACAACGCGAATCAAGAGCGTAAGGAAGGGTACGGAATGTCACGCCAGAAAAGGAGCAACTACACGCAACGCAATGTGCCAGCGAACAAGCGTAAGCCTAAAAACAAGACGACTTCAAAGAGTAATCGCAAATGAGACCTTTCAAAATAACCGTTGCTGCATTAGCCATGTGCGGCGTAAATTGTTCAAATGCATGCTGGGCACAGAATGCGCTCAAACGCAGTGTACATCAAATGCACTACGACATCGAGATGAACGCTACCTTCTCGCATGGCGACTCACCACTTTGGTTGGCCTCTAACCGCTATGGTCTGCCATCGGTTAATGGCAACAATGGTTATCTAAGAACGGCCATCAAGCGCGACGCGTCAGTAGACTCACTGCACAAATGGCGAATTGGCTATGGTGCTGATGTTGCTATTGCATATAACAACGAAAGCACATTCCATATACAGCAACTATTTGCCGACTTCGACTATAAACTGATGCGGCTCACGATAGGTGCCAAACAACATTCGCTAAACCTTAAAAACCAACAACTCAGTAGCGGTGGACAGACATTGGGCATCAATTCTCGCCCCATGCCTGAAGTGCGACTTGAAATGCCAGAATATTGGAACATCACAGGTAAGCACCACCATTGGGCAGCCATACGCGGACATATTAGCTACGGGCTTACAACCGACGGCGGTTTCCAAGCTGACTACACAAGAAATGACCTACTCGCCCATTATGCGAAGAAGGCCATACTACATACAAAATCGGGGTTTCTACGTTTAGGCAATGCACAGAAGTTTCCGTTATTATTCGAAGGTGGCTTAGAAATGGCCACCATGTTTGGCGGCGTCTCATATAAGAGTCTTACTTGGGACGGCAATGAAAGCAACTCACCTGTACATCTCAGTCACGGGTTTAAGGACTTTGCAAAAGCTTTATTCGCCTTGGGTAGCGACCCCACTGATGGCGAACAATACGGCAATGCCGCAGGCAACACCCTGGGCAGTTGGTTGGCACGCCTAACCTGGCAAGCAAGTAATTGGAGTGTTAGCTGTTACTACGATCATTTTTTCGAAGATCACTCGCAAATGTTCTTGCAATATGGTTGGCTTGACGGCATGGTAGGTTTTGAAATCAAACTTCCACAAAATCGGTTTGTGAGCGACGTCGTGTATGAGTATCTTAAAACAACCTACCAAAGTGGGCCACTCTACCACGACCACACCGAGGCCATACCCGACCAAATAAGTGCTGGCGACAATTACTACAATCACAATCTTTATTGTGGTTGGCAACATTGGGGACAGGCTATTGGCAATCCTCTTTTTAGTTCGCCACTCTACAACCACACCGCCGACCTCACCTTTACATCAAATCGTTTCAAGTCGCACCACTTGGCTATTGCAGGCCAACCTTTGCCCTTTCTCAGTTACCGTATGTTCTACAGCCACCAACGCAGTTTGGGCACATACAACACCCCTTTTTACCGTGCACACACCTCACACGACCTGTTATTAGACGTAACATGGAGTCCTGAACGCCTTGGCAAGCTACGCACAAGCGGTTGGCATGTTGGCGCAGCTTTCGCTTTTGACAGAGGCAGTCTTATTGGCAACAATACAGGATTTCAACTCACTATTTCAAGAACCGGACTTCTTACAAAATAATATGATTATACACATCAAGCATCTGCTACTGGTTTGCGGTTTGGCCATAATAGGCGCAACGTCATGTTCCAAGCTATCAACGAATGGCCCCATTGATGGCATGTGGCGTTTAGAGGAAATGTACAGCAAGCCTTTTTCGACATGCAACTATTATAGCGAATACACAGACAAACGGTCAGAAGGCATATACTGGAAATTTCAACTTAATCTTCTATCTATAACTTCAACAGCAATGCTTAATGGCCATACCACCGAAACCATTGCACGCTTCAACTACGACAAGGATCGATTGCAAATCACAAAAACCTACATACACTTCCGCAATCGAGACAGCCTGCTGACAGACGCTAACACCAGCATTTTACAATCCATTGGCATACGAGGCAACGCAAGCAATTATGACATTAAAAGATTGACATCGTCACGTATGATTTTATGCTCTGAAAATGACAGCTTGGTGTTTTATAAACTACATTAAAGGTTGCCACTTATTCTGAAATAGACAAATCTCTCAAAAACAGCATAAGCCTTGATGTTGACGATGCATAAAGTATATTTTCAAAATTAGCTTATACCATCATATTCACGATTCGTCGAAAAACCTTGGTACATTGTTGCCCCATAAGTTTAGGTCTCGTAGCTCGTTACACTCGTTCGTCAGTCTAAACTTCTGTAACAAACAATGCTCCAATTCATATAAGTCAACTTATCTACTGCCTATAAACAAGCATATCATACCTAAAAGCACGAAGAACAAATCAATGGCTTTTGACCGAAGATTCTTTTCCTTCATTAGCATTGCGCCAAAAGCGAAAGATACAATAACACTGCCACGACGCACCATCGATACCACTGCTATCATGGCACCTGGACATGATAAAGCATAGAAATAGGCCATATCAGCAGCCGTTAGGAACAACGAAATCAGCAAAATGCTCCAACGCCACTTAAAGGGAGATGTGCGTTTGCGCTGTGGAAGCCATATCAGCAGCATTACAACGGTCATCATTACAGCCTGATACTGATTATACCAAGCTTGAACAAAAAAACGGTTTAATCCAGCCCCACCTTCAGTTACTGGAGCCATCAAATATTTGTCATATAGGCCACTTATAGCACCAAGAAATGCTGCAATCACTAATAAACATATCCAACCATTATGTGAAAAACATATACCCTCTTTTTTACCACTTCTACTTAATAAGAAAAACGAAACTATTGCCAGTAGGACACCTGCCCACTGCCATAGATTTAGACTCTCACCATATATGAGCAAGGCACCGACGAGCGTCATTACTGGTCGAGTAGCATTTATAGGACCTACAATAGTCAAGGGTAAATGCTTCATCGCATAGTAGCCACATACCCACGACGAAAGTACGATTACAGCCTTAACTAATACCAGGGCATGTTCATGCCACCCGCCACAAGGTACAACCATACTCATGCCGCAAGCCGAAGACACAATCAGTGGCAGGAAGAATAGAGCGCATACCGATGTATTAATCATCAACACAGGCAATACAGCATTGCCCTGCAATGATTGCTTTTTGAATACATCATAAAAGCCCAATAAACAAGCTGATAGAAAAGCCAAAAATATCCACATCACTCTATCCCCTCAAATATTGTATTGTCATATTTTATATCAACCAACGAAAGCGCATTTCCAGGCATTGAATCTCCTGCAGCACAACGATCTTTCTTTTCTATAACCGACTTAAAGTCTTGTAAAGTCATTCGACCTCGTCCAACTTCAATCAATGTTCCAACAACAGCACGCACCATGTTACGAAGGAAACGGTCTGCTGTAATTTCAAATTGCCACAAGTCGTCATCTATTTTACTCCAATGTGCACACACTACCCGACATATATTCGTTTTTGTATCCGTGTGTAATTTTGAGAAACTCGTGAAGTCGTTAACCTGAAGTAGATACTCAGCCGCCTCGTTCATCAAATCGAAATCCAATGGGTAAGTTATGCGTGTGGCATATTGCCTTTCAAAAGGATTCTTTTTAGTATATACCCGATAGTGATAGGTGCGCGCCTTTGCATCAAATCGTGCGTGTGCGTCGTCACGTACTCTTACAACTCGACTGACTGCAATATCCTGTGGCAGAATTCTATTTAGTTTGTCAGTCAACCACGAGCCTTCAATCTCGCTACTTGAATCAAAGTGTGCCACCATCATGTGAGCATGAACGCCCGCGTCCGTACGCCCCGCCCCTGTAACACTACAGTTTGCATCGCGAAGCAATTTACGCAAGCAATCATTCAGTTTCTCCTGTACACTCATAGCATTTGGCTGTATTTGCCAGCCATGATATGCAGAGCCATCATACGAGAGGTATATAAAATATCGCATATAAGTAGATAAGTAGGTGTTCAAAATTATTTTATACAATCAGCTGGTATCATGTCCACATTGAAAGCACGTACTCGGGCATATCTGTTCACTCTCTTCTGACAATATAGCCCCAAGCTATAAACGAAAACAAGCAACGCACCCCATATTTAGAACATGAGTTTGCATTGCTTGCTTGTAAACAAAACTGTATTGTGCTTATATCAGAGAAGCATTAAGCCTCTTCAGCAACAACCTCGAAAGGAATTTCAACGGGAACTTCCTTGTGAAGATGGATTGTAGCTGTATAAGAACCAACTTCCTTCACATCCTTTACAGTGATGATCTTACGATCGATCTCGAAGCCGAGCTTGTTCAGGGCCTCAGCAATGTGAAGTGCATTTACAGAACCATAGATAGCGCCAGTTGCACTAACCTTTGTTGCAATCTTGATGGGTTCAATAGCAGAAAGCTTAGCAGCCAAAGCTTCAGCGTCAGCCTTAATCTTGGCCAACTTGTGAGCACGCTGCTTCAAGTTTTCAGCCAACACCTTCTTAGCAGATTCAGATGCAATGATAGCCTTGCCGGTAGGAATAAGGTAGTTACGGCCATAACCGTCCTTTACTGTTACGATATCGTCCTTATAACCCAGACCAATAACGTTTTCTTTCAATATAATTTCCATATCTTATTACCTCCTCTGTTATTATTTCATCAAATCGGTTACGAAGGGAAGGAGAGCCAAGTGACGGGCACGCTTTACAGCCTGAGCCACACGACGCTGATACTTCAATGAAGTACCTGTGATGCGACGGGGAAGGATCTTACCCTGCTCATTCAAGAACTTCTTCAAAAATTCAGGATCCTTGTAATCAATGTACTTGATACCGCTCTTCTTGAAACGGCAATACTTTTTCTTCTTGACATCCACAGTGGGGGGAGTCAAATAACGAATCTCAGATTGTGCTTGTGCCATTTTTTAGTCCTCCTTCTTGTTAAACTTGTTACGACGTTTTGCAGCATACTCTGCTGCGTACTTCTCGTTCTTTACAGTGAGATAACGAATTACGCGTTCGTCACGACGATAGGCGATTTCGAGCTTGGCAATAGCCTCAGGCTCAGCCTTGAATTCGATAAACTCATAGAAGCCAGTGGACTTTTTCTGAATGGGATAAGCCATAGTCTTGAGTCCCCACTCTTCTTCATTGATAATCTCAGCGCCTGCAGCGGTGAGAATACCTTTGAATTTTTCAACCGTTTCCTTCATCTGTTGGTCAGACAAAACGGGAGTCATAATGAAAACGGTTTCGTACTGATTCATCATAATTTTAATGAACTAATAGGTTTTATATTGCAAAATTGCGGTGCAAAATTAAGGATTTCTTTTCGTCCGAGCAAATATGAGCCATAAAAATCTGCCACAAACTGCTCATTTTTACGTTCTCACGACAATTATGACCGTACTTTCAAGTACAACCAAACACAAAAAGAACGAATACGTTGTGCGCATGCCCCACAAACAATTCAGAAAAAAGGCAGCAACAATCTTTATTAAAATTGCTGCTGCCCTTCGAGCCGAAAGCGGGACTCGAACCCGCGACCTATTCATTACGAATGAATTGCTCTACCAACTGAGCCATTTCGGCCTTGTCATGTTTTGAGCCTCTTGTCGGATTCGAACCAACGACCCCGAGATTACAAATCACGTGCTCTGGCCAACTGAGCTAAAGAGGCGGGTGGGTAAGCTAACTGCATCGCGCCGCTACAACCAACTACCTTTGCTGCGGTCAAGCCCTGGAGGATTCGAAGGGAGCTAGCCGTGCAGCACTTACCCATAATATTGTGCTCAACTACGAATGAGTATATCCTCATTTTTCGTTTTTGCGAGTGCAAAGATAATGCTTCCTGTCATTGTAACCAAATAAAAACGCGTATATTTTTATTTGGTATACAAACTAAAGTCACAAAACGACCGTTTTCATACACAGTATTAGATCACGAAAAAATGATTTCCCCAAAACAGGATTTAGGTACTTGTCTCCCCTTTTTATTATCTACACTGTTTTTGTCTACACTCTGCACTTTTGATTATATATCATTGATATTCAATAGAATACGTAGTGTATACACCAATACATTCCATATACACTACCATCAGCACAGCATACACACTGCCTACACCCGTTTGCACATTATGCGCTAACGCTTGTGCCAGGGCATTTATTCTGTATTGAGGGAACGAAAATTTAATTGCTCCAACTGAATTTTCTATCTCCCTATACAGAAAATACGGGGTTGCAATGCAGAAGAACCTGTTTAATAGTACCGACAAATGTAGAAGAGTGTAGACAAGTGCAGATAGTTGTGTAGATTGTAATTAACCGTGTCTACACTTCATAACAACCTCAAAATCAGATATTTTAGGATAAAAGTGCAGAGTGCAGACAATTTGCATAAAAAGCCATTGTGGGTGTTCGATAAGTAGCAGCTTAGTAATAACCATACAATAGACCAGGCTACAGGAACAATTAAAATGCGTTATGTGCTTTGTATTGAAAGTGTTTAGCGGTATCTTTGCACAATGCTCACTTTGAAAGGGGCAACAAAATTAGCGTCGCAAAGACTTTATACTTTGGCGACTAAAATACGTCATCATGAAAGAATTCGATTTACAATCAAAATACAAACCGACAGGCGATCAACCTGAAGCCATACGCCAACTGACAAACGGCGTACTTGACGGCACCCCGGCACAGGTGTTGTTAGGCGTAACCGGCTCTGGCAAGACATTCACAATAGCAAACGTTATAAAGAATGTAGGGAAACCCACATTAGTACTCAGCCATAATAAAACGCTTGCGGCTCAGCTGTATTCAGAATTCAAGGGATTTTTCCCTAATAATGCCGTAGAATATTATGTATCCTACTATGACTATTATCAGCCTGAGGCGTATATCGCATCAACTGATACGTATATAGAAAAAGACCTTGCCATCAACGAGGATATTGACAAGTTAAGACTTGCTGCCACCTCGGCCCTACTTTCTGGACGCAATGATGTGATTGTTGTCTCATCGGTATCATGCATATATGGCATGGGAAACCCTGCGGCTTTTTATGAGAATGTGATCGACTTGAAGGTTGGCAAGATACTTTCCATGAACAGCCTGCTTAATCATCTCGTTTCGAGTTTGTACACCCGTAATGATGTAGCACCAAAGGCAGGTAATTTCAGGGTTAAGGGGGATACAATTGATATTTATCTGGCCTATGCCGATGAATTGATACGTGTATGTTTTTGGGACGATGAAATAGATAGCATTGAAGAGATTGATGCCATATCGGGCACAAGGCTCAACACCTATGATGAATACAAGGTGTACCCAGCCAATCTTTTTCTCACATCAAAAGAGACTCAAGAACTTGCCATCCGTAATATACAGGACGATTTGTGCAAACAGGTAAAGGAGTTTGAGGAAGAAGGCAAGACGCTTGAAGCCAAACGTCTGAAAGAGCGTGTGGAGTATGACATCGAAATGATACGCGAGCTTGGCCATTGCGCTGGAATTGAAAACTATTCGCGCTACTTCGACGGACGCGAACCTGGCACAAGACCATTCTGTCTGCTCGACTTTTTCCCGAAGGATTTTCTGATTGTTATAGATGAGAGTCATGTAACTGTGCCACAAATCCGAGCTATGTATGGAGGAGACAGGTCGCGCAAAGAAAGCCTTGTCAACTATGGTTTCCGACTACCTGCGGCTCTTGACAACCGGCCCCTCAAATTCGATGAATTTCATGAGATGGCCAAACAGGTCATTTATATAAGCGCCACCCCGGCTGAGTATGAGCTCAAAGAGAGTGAGGGGGTTGTTGTCGACCAAGTTATCCGTCCGACCGGACTTCTCGATCCGCCCATCGAAGTGCGTGACACAGACTTCCCCGTAGACGATTTAATGCACGAAATTCACAAATGCAAGGAGAACGAAGAACGCGTGTTGGTGACGACACTCACTAAACGCATGGCTGAGGAACTAACAGATTATCTGCTCAAGAATGGTATCAATACTGCCTATATTCATAGCGACGTTGACACCTTGGAACGCGTACAAATTATGGAGGATCTGCGCCGAGGCATTTACGATGTACTCGTGGGAGTCAATTTATTGCGTGAGGGATTAGATTTGCCAGAGGTAGCCCTTGTAGCGATACTTGATGCGGACAAGGAAGGTTTTTTGCGATGCGAGCGTTCGCTTACACAGACTGCTGGCCGAGCTGCCCGTAATGTAAACGGACGTGTGATCATGTATGCAAAGGAGATAACACAGTCTATGCAACAAACTATTGACGAGACGAACCGCAGACGCACAAAACAGATTGCCTATAACATGGCGCATCATATTACACCGCAGCCTATTTTCAAACCGATTGAAAGCAATGAATTGGTTGAAATGCAACGTAATAAGCAAAATATGAAGCAAGCAGCCGATGCCTCTCATAACACATATAACATACAACGCGACAGCGATTTAAGCATTGCCGCTGAGGCAAAGCCAAGCTACGGGCATAAAACAAAGACTGAAAGTATTGAACAAAAGAAGGAACGGCTGCAAAAAGCCATGAAAAAGGCAGCGGCAGACTTTGACTTTATATTGGCGGCTCAACTGCGTGACGAATTACTTTCATTGGATAAGTAGACTTTTTGCAATATAATTCGAGTGTCAGCCCACCGACCTATATGCACTCCGCCCATAAGGCAAAACGACACACTGCCTCTCACAAGAGCCATACATCTGCCAAGCCCTTCAGCATGCTCAATTAAGGAAAATGGCCGAGTAAATTCGTCCTGATTTTATGCCCAGTTTCCGAGCCGAAAAGAATACATCACTATGCACATAAGTACAAACATTGGCAATCTGTATGTTTGAAAGTTTCACGCCAGCTTCTTCCAACAGATATACGTTGGCAGCCCATAGGTCGATATGGGACTTTGGCCATGTTGTATTATCGATTATGCTTGTAGGAAATCCAGCCTCTTCGAATGCTATTCGAACCTCGTTACCCACTTCAAAAGCTTGTTGCGATATGCTTGGACCTATAACGGCCACACAATCCGATGCAATGGTTCCATACTTTTCATGCATCATACTCAAGGCATTTTGACTGATACGTTTAACGGTGCCGCGCCAGCCTGCATGTATGGCTGCAACCGCTTGATGCACTTTGTCATGGATTAGCACGGGTACACAGTCGGCAGTAGATATCCCAATGCACTGCCTCGGCTCATCTGTAATCAAAGCGTCTATGTTTTGCAACAGGTCTGTCTGTTCTTGACGCGTAAGCGACAAAAAAGCTTTGTCAATACAGCGGACATTAGAGGTATGTGTCTGTCTTGGTACCCATAGGTTCTGCGCTGGAACCCCCAACTCTTCACATAGCCATGCTCTGTTGCGTTCTACCCTACCCTTGTCATCACCACAGTAGTGTGTCACATTAAAAGCTGCATATGCACCCATTTGGTCTATCTCATCACCACTTAAATTAAACGGGGACAAACGAGTTGTAGAGAATGCGGTAACCTCGTTTGAAAGTTCGTATTTTAACAAGCTCTTATTTTCCATCATAGTGCGTCAGATATGAAAAAAGAGTACGGAATAGAAAAACAACCGTACTCTCTATTACTATATATGTTTATTAGTCTTCCAAGTCTTCAATATCGTATATTTCTTCGTCGGCAGAATCGTCATTATCTTCGTCGGATATGTCGTAGTCTGCTTGCCAATCGGCAAAATCGGTGGCCAGGACACTGGCCTCACGGTCACGATGCACAATCGACCCACCTTCGGCAACCGACTGCAGTTTATTGCTTTCGCTATTCAATTCTTCCCAAAGAATGTCTTTTAGTCGTTCTATTCCAAAACCAGTAACTGATGATATGTAAACTACAGGCAAGTCGTCGGGCAATTCGGCCTTAAGCATGTCCATGAGTTCATCGTCAAGCAGGTCACATTTCGTCACAGCTAATACGCGATGTTTGTCGAGCATACCAGGATTAAATTTAGACAATTCGCCCAATAGCACATTATATTCCTTGGCTATGTTGTCTGTATCGCCAGGAACCATGAATAGCAACAACGAATTTCGCTCAATGTGGCGTAAGAAGCGCAAACCTAACCCGCGACCTTCACTTGCACCCTCAATAATACCAGGTATGTCGGCCATCACAAAAGACTTGTGATCGCGATAGGCCACCACACCAAGGCTCGGTTCCATTGTCGTGAACGGATAATTTGCTATTTTAGGGCGAGCAGAAGACAAGCTTGACAACAGGGTTGATTTTCCGGCATTCGGAAATCCAACCAAACCGACATCGGCCAATAGTTTCAACTCTAATATGACCATCATCTCCTGCATTGGTTCGCCAGGTTGTGCGTACCGAGGAGCTTGATTGGTTGAAGTACGGAACTGCCAATTACCTAGTCCGCCACGACCACCCTTGAGTAACATCACTACCTGTCCGTCTTCGGTGACATCGCAAATATACTTACCAGTTTCTGCATCGTAAGCAACTGTACCTGGCGGCACGTCGATGTATCTATCTTCGCCATCTGAGCCGTGTGAGCAACATTTTGATCCGTTTCCACCATTTCCAGCAAAAACATGACGTTCATAGCGCAAGTGTAACAGAGTCCAATAATTGTGGTTCCCACGCAGATAAACATTGCCACCTCGTCCACCATCTCCACCATCTGGTCCGCCATTAGGTTGATATTTGGCACGATGCATATGCATTGAGCCGCGTCCGCCCTTACCCGAGCGGCAATATATTTTTACGTAATCTACAAAATTCGATTCAGCCATAATTGTTCAATAAGCAAATGTGACGTTTTGCCAAAGTGCAAATGTGACACCAAGCCACGTACGAGTTTCGCACGTGTGGCAAGGCGTCACAATAGCAAATTGAATATTAGAATTGATCAATCACTGCACAAAGAGCAGCGTTGATTTCTTCGAGAGAGCCATAACCTTTTACAGCATGGCGTTTCCCTTCATTTTCATACCAAGTGATGAGCGGTGCCGTTTGTGCGTTGTATACGTCAAGGCGTTTCTTAATAGTCTCTGCATTATCATCAGCACGACCAGAAGTTTTGCCTCTATTGATAAGGCGCTCCATCAACATATCCTCAGGTACATCAAGTTCAAGCATGCCAGCTACTTCAGTGTTGCGGTCGGCAAGCATCTTTTTCAGAGCTTCGGCTTGTGGGATTGTACGGGGAAAACCATCAAATATCACACCCTCACAAGGGCAAAGCGAATCATAGGTAGCGGCAAGGATATCTATCATCAACGAATCGGGGATGAGTTGACCGTTGTCAATATAGCCCTTAGCAGTCTTACCCAGCTCTGTTCCATTCTTGATTTCAGCACGCAGCACATCGCCTGTTGAAATGTGCTTAAAACCATACTTCTTCACCAGCAAATCACTCTGTGTGCCTTTTCCTGAACCAGGAGCACCAAAGATTACAATATTCTTCATTGTCTTGTTTATATATTAGTTTAGTTAAGATTCCTGTTTTAATCTGTTACCGTATATATGCTCGGCAGATTGCGACCTTCTCCATCATAATCGAGGCCATAGCCCACTATGAAATCGTTTGGTATTTCGAAGCAGCAATAGGGGATATCCAAATCAACCTTCAAATTGCCGGGCTTTACCAACAAGGCTGCGATACGTATGTCGCGCGGTTGTTTCTCGGCGAGCATCTGCAACAGGCTTTTCATTGTCAAACCTGAGTCAATGATGTCTTCAATGGTCACCACAGTACGGTCTTTTATATCGTCCTTCAAGCCTATCAACTGATGAACCTTACCTGTCGACGCCGTACCCTCGTACGATGCCATTCGTACAAAAGTTATTTCGCACGGTGTGTCAATGCCACGCATCAAGTCAGCTGCAAAAATGAAAGAACCATTCAATACAGCAAGGAACAAGGGCTTCTTGTCCTTCAGATCTTTGCTTATTTGCGAGGCAATTTCAGCCACACGTGCTTTAATCTTTGCTTCGGGTATTGATACCGAAAAGTTACGGTCACGTACTTTAATTTTGCCCATCAGATTGTGTATTTACAGATACCACAGTTTTGTAACAGAATTGCCGCACGCACATCAAGACCTGTCCTAAAAGAGGTGTTGTCGGTGCGTGCTGTCGGCGCAATCTCGCATTATTTCGCTGCAAAAGTACTATTTTTTTTGTACTTTTGCCTTCAAATACAAGCAAGATAAATGATTTATCCCGAAAATTTTGAACGTAAAATAGGCTTTAACGAGATACGCACGTTATTAAAAGGACGATGTTTGTCAAGTCTTGGCACAGAATGGGTTGATAAAGAACTTCATTTTATGCACGACTTCGAACAAATAAAACAAGCCCTTGACGAGGCAAGGGAATATAAAATATTTGAAGAACAGACTGACGAGGAGGTTGAAACAGAATTTTTCGATGTACGCGAGGCTCTGTTACGTGCGCGTCCAGAACGCACATTTCTCGAAGAGCTCGACTTGTTTAATCTTAAACGCTCCATCGCATCCGTTCTGTCGTATGCAAAACTTTTTACCCAAAAGGTTGACGATGAGGACCTTTCTACAACCGATGCAGACACCGAGAATAACAGAGGACAAATTAAGTACCTTTATCCGGCCTTGGGCAAGATGGCATGCGACGTAGCCGTATTTCCCGACATCATACAGCGCATTGACAAGATCTTAAACAAATATGGCAAGGTAAAAGATACAGCATCGCCAGAATTGCTCTCATTGCGTCATCAAATTGAAATAACGACCAGAGGTATATCCCATAGTTTGCGCTCCATCATCAACGAAGCTCAAACATCTGGGTATATTGATCGCGATGTAACCCCTACTCTGCGCGACGGGCGTTTGGTTATACCCGTAGCCCCTGCATTGAAGCGCAAAATAAAGGGCATCGTACATGATGAAAGTGCAACGGGAAAGACTGTCTTTATCGAGCCATCGGCCGTGGTTGATGCTAACAACAAAATTCGCACACTCCGTGCAGCCGAGCGCCGGGAGGTTATTCGCATATTGCAGGAAATAACCATTGAGATACGTCCACACATCCCTGAACTCATAAGTTCATTGCACTTTTTGGCTCATGTTGATTTTTTACGAGCATTAAATGCATTCAGCAATAGTTTTGGCGCTATTGTGCCGAACATACAGCCAAAGCCAAGCATCAGTTGGATGCGAGCCATACACCCATTGCTACAACACTCGTTAGCCAAGCATGGCGGAAAGGTTGTGCCACTTGATGTAGAGCTGCGCCCAGGACAGCGTATCCTGCTTATATCTGGCCCAAATGCTGGCGGAAAATCTGTCTGTCTGAAAACTGTTGGATTGTTGCAATATATGCTGCAATGCGGCATGCCTGTACCTGCCGGCGAAGATTCGTGTCCAGGCATTTTTGATGATATCATGATAGATATTGGCGATGAACAGAGCATCGAGAACGACCTGTCAACCTACTCATCACATCTTCAGAACATGAAAGTTATGATGAAGTCTGCAAATTCGCGTAGTCTCCTGCTTATCGACGAATTTGGAGGGGGTACTGAACCACAAATTGGCGGCGCAATGGCACAAGCTATTCTTAAGCGTTTCATTGACAATTTGAATTTCGGCATTATTACCACCCACTATCAAAATCTGAAACATTTTGCAGAACAGACACGTGCTGTAGTAAATGGTGCCATGCTTTACGATAGCAAACTGATGCAGCCATTATTCAAACTTAAGGTTGGTAATCCTGGTAGTTCTTTTGCCATCGAAATTGCACGAAAGATGGGTATCCCCGCCGACGTGATTGATTATGCTTCAAAATTGGTTGGGAAAGATTATGTCATGAGCGACAAATATGTACAGGACATTGTTCGTAACAAAGAGTATTGGGAGGCTAAGCGCCGAAACATTACCTTAAAAGAACAACAATTAGAAAGTACAATCGCACGGTATGAACGGGAGATGACAGACTTCCAGCTGGAGCGCAAAAGGGTAATGGCTGATGCGAAAGCCGAAGCCAAACACTTGATAGAACAGTCGAATGCCCGTATTGAAAATACAATTCGAAACATTCGCGAGGCGCAAGCTGAAAAGGAGAAGACTAAAAATCTAAGGAACGAACTTGCCGAGTTTAAGACTCAAATTGAAACAGATACCGGCGAGCAAGACCGCATTGCACGCAAAATCGCCAAAATTCAACGTCGCCAACAGCGTAAAGCTGACGGTGGCGACAGTGCTAAAGCCAAAAGCGCGGCTGAACAAAAAATTGCAGCAACCAAACTCCGTAATCTTTCTAACAGCTGTAATAGTCAGTCGCCTGTATCGCCTTCAAACAATAACAAAGTCCTACGTGCCGGGAGTTATGTACACATCATAGGGCAGTCTTCTATTGGACGAATAGAAAGCATATCTGGCAAAAGTGCGCGCGTATTATTCGGTATGCTCTACACCCAAGTGCCCGTTAGACGCCTCGAACCTTGCGAAGCACCCAAAGAGGAAAATACTGCTCTCACGCAAAATGCCACGTTCGTCAGCAAGGAAACGCGCGACGCTATGTACGAGAAGCGCCTGCATTTCAAGCCTGAGATAGACATTCGTGGCATGCACATTGACGAGGCATTGACGGCTGTGTCATATTTTATTGATGACGCCATACAACTGGAACAATCAAAAGTGCGCATATTACATGGCACTGGCACTGGGGCCTTGCGCGAGTTGGTACGCAATTATCTAAAAACAGTACCCGGTGTCAAACATTTTCACGATGAGCATGTACAATTTGGCGGTGCTGCCATAACAGTGATTGACCTTGCATAACCGCAAGGACACCACAAACAATCAGATCGCAAATTTGCACCACGACATTATGCTCTAATCCTAAAACTGCTTATCTTGATACAAAGTTAACGGGCGAGAAGCGTCTTTTACAACGCATCTCGCCCGTTTCTCTATTTCATTGTTTTATTATCAGCTGACAATCACTTAGCCTCAACCTTGAGATTAGTAATAGTGCTCTTAAAGTTTCCAGCCTTACGAAGTGGGAACACCAAGGTGCGCTGGTAATAGATTTGATCTGTTGGTTGATATACCACCGGTTCATAGGTATAAGTGCCCTTCACCTGGTAATGTGCTCTGTCTTGGTCACGCATGACATAGAGTGTCTTCGGCCCGAGTTCCTCCTTTACAGCGCCGTCTACTAACAAACGTGTCATTTTGTTAGTCCCCTCAATAGTGATTGTGTGTTTCTCACCAGCAGGGATACGGTAGTTGAAGAGGTTGCGGTAACCATCACGCTCAAAGCCCAACTTGCCCTGTTCCGGATCTGCAAGATAAACTACGGCATTAGCTGAGCGGAAAAGCTCGGTGCCATTAGCTTCTTGTTTGCCATCTACAGTAAATGTCACTGCATAGTTGTAACCAATTTCCTCTGCATTGAGCGTTTCACCGGCATTAACTGTTGCTTTTTCAAGTACCACGCTGCCAGGCTTGCCCAAGCGTCCCAATTCGTTCACACCAGGTGCTTCACTCAGTTCTGCACGTTTGCTATCAAATTCTGCATAAGGCAATTTAGTATCCTTACCTGTCCAGCATTTTACAGCGAGAGTTTGCAATGCAGGATATACACGATGGTGAACGTCCTTTGTTGATATGCCATTACCTGCATGGTCGTTCCATACAGCAAACATACCCCCCTCTATCATGGGATCATTCTCCTCAAAGGTCTTGTTACCAATTACAGCAGGTGTCCAATGCTCATATAAATACTGACAATTAAGATAGTCATAGTAATAACCAGCTGCGGGCACAATATAAACCAGTCCATCAGGTATGCTAACCAATTTGTAACCCTGCTTTTTCATTTCTACAGGGTCCGCATAACCATTGAACCAAATATCCATCAAAACGCCCTTGTTCTTAACCTTTGTATCGCCATTGGCATGCGTCAAAGCGCCCCACACAACGGCCTGTTTACCAAAGCTTTCAACATATTTTATATAGTGATCAGTAAACTCGCGGAACTTTTCAACCACATCTTTCTTGGCATTTGAGTACTCATCGGTGCCAATATGTACGCGCTTGCCTATAAATACTGGATTTTTACCTCCAATATATTCCTTCCACAATCCGTCCATAAACTTGTATGTTTCAGGATTGAAGAGGTCAAGATGGTCCATACCATATTCCTTGCTACCAATCTCGTTCTTGTATTGGGTAAAAGCAAGAGAATGCGCAGGAGCGTCAATTTCTGGAATAACCTCTACCCCATTCTGCTCAGCCAACTTTTGAAAGTCTATAAATTCCTGCTTGCTGTATGAGCCATCTTTCGCAGTCAAACCTGGATATGTATCACACTCCAAGCGGAAAGCTGCCTGCGTCTTGTTCCAATCACCACCAAAGTACTGGCGGAAGCCATTGTCGTTAAGGTGCACCTGCAGCGTGTTCATTTTGTAATAGGCCATTATCTTTGCCAAATCGCGCAAATAGCTCATCGGTATGAACTTACGACCACAATCAATCATGAACCCACGCAATTTATACTCAGGCACATCAGTTGTTTTACCTTTTGGCAAATTACCATCCTTGTGTTGTTCAGCGATCTGTAACAATGTACGTGTTGCCCAAAATGCGCCACGTTCGGTGGCAGCAGTTATTTCAACTGCACTACCAACATTCATTGTATAACCTTCGTCGCCCAAAGCCTTATCTTTCTTCAGCGACAGCACTACGTCACCGCCCTTTGTTGCACCATTCACAATGGTCAACTCTTTGCCAAACATTTCCTTGTAATCTGCAGCCAAAGCCGCAGCCACTGCCTTTAACTTGGCATTTTTTACTACGATACGTCCCGATAGGGCGGTTTGGCCCTCAGCGCCACTCCATGTTTTAAGTTCGGGAACAACAAATGGCTTAGGGTTAATGTCTGCCCACAAAGCACCCGCAGACAACATGCAACAAGTTGCCAGCGCCAGGATTTTTTTCGATGAGAATAGATTAGTCATTAGCTATGATGTAATAATATTAAATGATTGCTACAAAAATATCGAACTGCAGCAGCTTTATGTACTACAAAACCGAACCGCAGCCTATCTTATGCAAAGATAATCCAAAGAACGCATTACACAAAGCAAAAAGGCAAAAGACTTCTCTATCTGCCTGAAAACGTGTAAATCAGAAATAGAACGAACAAAAATACTATATAGCGGCACCATTGCCGTACAAAAGAAATTGTAACTTTGCATACTACTGCGCTTGCTTTCATGAAAAGCAACTCCCTCCATACTTACACTGAAATCAAAATTTATCAAAATGGACACCATCTGCGCCATAGCAACGCCGTCTGGCGGTGCACTCGGCATAGTACGGGTATCAGGGCCTCAAGCCATATCCGCTACTTCAGAAATATTCAAGCCTAAGGGCAGCATGCCCCTTGACCAAAGACACGGGGGCACTATCACGTTTGGAAATATAATAAATCCCGATACAGACGAACTCATAGACGAAGTTCTCATCAGTTTGTTTCGCTCACCACATTCATATACAGGCGAAGACTCCTGCGAAATATCATGCCATGGTTCTGAATATATTCTTGCGCAAATTGTTAGACTGTTGCTCGCACAAGGCTGTCGCATGGCACGCCCTGGTGAATATACAGAAAGAGCATTTTTGAATGGCAAAATGGACCTTAGTCAAGCCGAAGCGGTGGCAGACCTCATAGCCTCAACCACTGAAGCGAATCACCGCATGGCCATGCAGCAGATGCGAGGTGGATTCAGTAAAGAACTCGCCCAATTACGCGACCAACTCCTACACATCACATCGTTGCTTGAGTTAGAACTCGATTTTTCAGACCATGAAGACTTGGAATTCGCCTCGCGTACGGAACTGCGTGACTTGGCTCACGAAATTCACGACCACATATCGGCCCTATGCCAGTCATTCCGTTTGGGAAACGCACTCAAACGTGGTATTCCTGTAGCCATCGTCGGCGAGACCAATGCAGGCAAATCAACACTGCTCAACGCCTTAGTGGGCGAAGAACGTGCCTTGGTAAGCGAAGTACGCGGCACCACTCGCGATACTATTGAAGAGACTATCAACGTAAGCGGCACCCTGGTGCGTTTTATTGACACTGCCGGCATTCGCAACACCACCGACAAAGTAGAACGCATGGGAATTGACCGAACCTTTGCAAAAATCAGCGAAGCAGACATTGTGCTATGGCTTGTGGATCTTACTCAATATCAAACACAGTATGCCGAGCTCTCTGCCAATATATTACCAGCCACTCAAGGAAAGCAACTTATCATCATACTCAACAAACAAGACATAGTTACTCCCTCCACCCTTACACAAGCCAAAAACTATCTAAGATCACAATTGTCAACCTCTGACCTTGATGTAAAGCTGCTCTCACTCAGCGCACAAAAGTCTGAAGGAATCGACCAATTGCATCAAATACTAACAGCCACCTTACTCAAGCTACAATCTGCCACCACATCAGCTGGCACCATAGTTAGCAACTTACGCCATTACGAAGCATTACGTGCAGCTCTCACAGCTATCGATCGCGTCATTGATGGCCTTGACAACGGCCTTTCTGGCGACTTTATCAGCCAAGACTTACGTGAATGCATTTTCCACCTTAGCGATATTGCTGGCGAGGTCACCACCGATGAGGTACTTGGCAATATTTTCAAAAATTTCTGTGTTGGTAAGTAGGTAGTGATTACCAGCGATTAGCATATATCATCAATGATTATTAAGGCGTTCATTTTGAGCGCCTTTCTTTTTAGCCTTATAAGCGATGGTTATCGTTTATAGGGCTTTTTCAGCTCATTTTTGTACCGTATTTGTTACTCGCTTGTTACTCTCCGATTTTAGGTCGGAAAGGTCGTGGAGAAAGTTGACTGTGGTTGACTATGATTGACGATAGTTGAACAAAATGGAGAAATAACAAGAGAAATAAACCTCTAAAAAGTAACGAATATGGCAACAAGTAAAATGAAAATCAAAAAGGTATGCGAGTGGTGTGGCACAACATTTTATGCCCAAAAGCTAACAACACGCTTCTGTTCTCATCGGTGCAATAATCTTGCATACAAAGAAACGGTACGGCAGAAGAGAATACAAGAAGTAGAAACCAAAGTCCAAACGATCATCAGTGAACAACCCATATCCGATTTCAAGGATAAAGAATATCTATCGTTCAAAGAAGCTGCGACTTTATTAGGGCTGAGTAAACAAGCCGTATATAAAATGGTATATGCCGGAAAGCTGCAAGCATTCCGCATCAGTAGCAGGTTGTCTTTTATCCGTAAAAAAGATATTGACCGGATGGTAGAAGCTCGTCCTTATGAACAACGACATCCGAAGGACACTATTCCTATCACCGATTTCTACACCACAGCCGAAGTCAAAGAGAAATATCATGTAAATGAATCATGGATATTTGCGGTAGCCAAGAAGAACAACATTCCTCGCACTTTCAATCGTGGCAAGACCTACTGGAGCAAGAAGCACATGGACACTTACTTTGCCAAGAAAGCCCCGAGTCCAGACATCAATGAATGGTATAGTACACAAGAAATGCAGGAAAAATTCGGCATGACCTTATCCGCTATCTACACTTTCGTTTCTAAGAATGCCATTCCAAAGAAGAAAGAAGGTATCATGGTGTATTATTCCAAGAAACATGTCGATATAGCCAAAGGAGTGGAAGTACCCGAAGAACCTCAGTATTATACGGTAGCCGAAGCTATGGAGAAGTTCAATCTTACCCGTGACCAACTCTATCATTATGCGAAATATCATAATATCCCAAAGGTCAAGAAGGGCAAATACACGCTTATCTCCAAACCTGAATTGGATAAGCTACTTGCAGCCCCAAAAATTGAATAAGTTATTTATCGATGAATGTTCTCACCATTGAATCACCTTATTCCTTTGCACCAAACAAATGTAAAACTCTAAATATTAAACAGTATGACACACACGTGTACAAAAGTAACAGTTCGTCAGAGAGCGATTCGGAATAATCGCATCTCCTTGTATCTGGATTATTATCCGGCAGTTCGTAACCCCGAAACCATGCAGATGAGCCGTCGGGAATATCTCGGCATCTACATCTATGCCCATCCTAAAAATGAAATGGAACGGGAATTCAACAACGATATGCTAAACAAGGCAGAGGCTATCCGTTGTATCAGAGTGCAATCGCTCATCAATGAAGAGTTCGGTTTCTTAGACAAGACCAAACAGAAAGCCGACTTTCTCGCCTACTTCAAAAAGATGTGCCGAAGCAAAGACCAGAAATGGATGTTTGTCTATCAGCATTTCTACAACTTCGTCAAAGGGCAATGTACCTTCGGCGAAGTGAATGTGGATTTATGTAAGAAGTTCCGTGAGTACCTGTTGAATGCCAAGCAGCTCAAACACAGCAATCGTCCCATATCTCTCAATTCGGCATCCGGCTACTACTCTACTTTCAGAGGATTGTTGAAGATTGCTTACCGAGACAAATGGCTTCGAGAAAACATCAATGACTATCTTGACAAGATTGAACCACAAGATGTGAAGAAAGAATACCTGACACTGGACGAAGTGAAACAACTTGCCGCCACTCCTTGCGACATCCCCGTTCTGAAAGCCGCCTCATTGTTTGCTTGTCTGACAGGTTTACGCATCAGCGATATTCTCAATCTTCAATGGGAAGATTTTGCCATTGCTCCCGACCAAGGCTATTGCTTGCGTATCAGAACTCAGAAAACCCAAACGGAAGCGACACTCCCCATCAGCTACGAAGCCTATGAACTATGCGGTATGCCCGACACAGGTAAGGTATTCAAAGGGTTGAAACGAAGTATGATTAATTATCCGCTGAAGAACTGGCTCAAAAAGGCAGGAATAACGAAGCCGATAACCTTCCACGGATTTCGTCACTCCTACGCAGTTATCCAAATCTCTTTAGGCACAGATATTTACACTGTCTCAAAGATGCTAACCCACAAGAACGTTTCCACTACTCAAATCTACGCAGATTTGGTCAATGTAAAGAAACGAGAGACAGCCAATAAGATTTCACTGAAATAAATTACAGCTATGAAACGAGGAATCATAACAAACAACGGACATGGTATCCATATTTCTGATGGAGAAGTATGGATGACCGTTTGGGAGATTGCCGACTTATTCTATACAACAGTTGGATCAATCAATTCCCGTTTAAAAGCAATATTGAAAGCCAATGTCTTAAAGAAGTATGACATCTGCCAATGTATAAAGTTGGAAAATAGGAATAGTGCCGATGTATATAATCTCAACATGATTATAGCTCTATCCTATCAAATAGACACTGGACATTCTGCAGCATTCAGGAGATGGTTAATAAACAAAGTTACTCATAATCAAGATTACAACATCCTGTTATATCTCAACAAAGGTACAAACCATACATTGTATTGCTAATAAACTATACCTCTATACCCTATTGATTATCTGCATTGTTTATCCCAAATGATGCAGATAATTTTTATTTTTGAGATACACAAGTTTGTTGCACCAACTATTTTCATCTAAAAACAAGAAATTTGCAATACGCTTATTATTAAGCATGTAACATGATGAAAAGTGATGAAATATATCGTCAAAAGCCCATTGACAAGCAAAACTATGGATTTTCTCAAAAATTAATCCTATATATTTGCACACAAACGATTAATACAACTCACTATGGAGCAGAAAAAGATAGAACAGATAACATTGCATCTGATTGTTTTTGGTACAATCATTATCATTAGTGTTTTAGCCCGTCAGACCGTACTTCACTATGGTTGGGACGAGTTCAGCAGCTACCTTATTCTTATAGTATGCTCTATTGTCATAGGAGCTATCTACCTCAATCTACAAATGGCATTCAGACAACTCCTTTCCCCAACAATAGAAAGATGCATTTTGAGATTTGAGGGCTACCGTAATAAGGCTGTGGTGGTAGAAGCTCTAGTGAAACATTCGAAACTTGCCGAAAGTACCATTATTTCAAAATCCATCATTTCTGAACCTGAAATTGAAATTAAATCTGACACAACAGAAGAAGTTTCTACCCCTTCGTGTTCTGAACTCAATGAAGATGTGACAGAACTTCCAAAGGAAGAAGCCACACCTTCTACCATCAATAATATACCCATCGCAGAATCCAATCAGCCATCAGAATACGAGATATTCCGTGCCAACGCTATGGCTGAGAAGGAACGAGCATCGCAAGAAAAATTAGATAAGGTTCTCGCATATACGAAACAAAACTTGGTTCTCTACCTTAGCGAAACTGACCTCAATCGTCTATGTGGATATATTACAGAATATTACTTATCAGATACTATGCCCAAAGTCGAGCAAATAAAGGTTGATGCCCAATTAAAAACCATTGACATCATGCACTTTGGTTGGAATATAGGTAAGGCATTTGGCAAGCCACGTTTGCAGACAGCCACATTTATCAAAAGGGTATTTGCTCATACCCTCCGTGATTCAGAAATATCTACCATTGAGCGTAAGATGTCGCATACGGAATCCGTATGCAAGATTAAATTAGATAGGAGAATTGCATAAAATCACCACATATAATGACAACATAAATAGTCAAAGCGAACTTGATTTTTCAATTATTGACAAATACGCTTTTATTCCTTGTAGCTTATTCTTTATAAATTCGTGCGTTGAGAGCTGCTTGGATAGTATTGCTATCTTTTTTTTATAACCCAAAGGAGCAAGAAGTCGGTTATTTTGGCATATTACACCTGTTATAATAGGATTTTTAGTTTGATAATGTGTCTTTTTGTGACTGATTCTGAATCCTGACTTTTTAATGATTGCAAGGAACTGAGGTACTAGATTTTTAAAATCAACTTTAGATGACAAAGTTATATCATCAACAAACATTGAAAATTTAATATGATGCTCCTTTGCTAACTGGTCAATTTCCGTACCTATGGGTTTAAATACCAAATTAGCAATTAAAGTTGAGGTTGGAACACCTTGCGGAACTTGATATTTATGAGTAGTTAGTTTAGTTAATATTCTTGCTATAGCAGGCGTACAACCCTCTCGAAGAAACATTTGAAAAACTTGCTTATGAGAAATAGATGGAAAAAATGACTTCAAGTCTGTCGTAAATATATATTTATTTCCTTGATGAAGACGAGCATTACGCACATTATTTTTCCCCCGAATACCACCATAAACATATTGAGGAATTTTAACTTGCTTTGACATAAAATCGTAAAGGCGCGTTTGAACCTCTTTTAGTTTTCCTCTAGACGAGTTTATTTGTCTAGTGGCAATTTCTCCATTACTATTCTTCTTTGGTTTGTCAGTAAACTTATTAAATTTTACTCTTTCAAAAGAATAATAGTAATCTTCTATGTGTGCCAATAAGTAATCCAACTGTCCCTTATTAACACCCAGTATATATAGTAAATATTTTTCGTTTGTTATCATCAAAAAAAGAAATTAGAGAGCTGATTATAACAATTCAAAAAAAGATTTGCACCATTCAATCAAAGGCTTCATTACATTCGATAATTGAATCAATGCCTTTATAAATTCAGCAATGGCTTTAATCCATTTTGCCAATTTTTTTATCTTCTTCTCCTGTGTTACAATCATTGGAGAACAATGGAGGGAAATTTTGTAAGCCTTCTTCCCTCTCTTTGAAGGCTTCTTCTTTTTTTTAGCCATAAGCATTTAATTTTAGTTCGGGCAATATTGCCACGTGCCTAAAATCAATATGACCTAACTAAAATATGCTTAGACATTGTCTTCCATTGTACTCTCTATTTTCACGTGCCTAAAAAATGGACACAAATTAATGAAGTAGATACGAATCTTCCATGTATCGACAATCGGAAATAATGAACGAACTATATGAGATGTTCTTGTCTCCATTCTGCCATACTTCAAAACTATATCCGCCCCATTTTACCAATGACTTGGTGCGATTGCTCGCTTTAGGTTTTAGCATAATCTAGTCTCCAAAGCCTTCCTCAGTCTATCAAAGAACTAATACATTGTAAACATAGCGAAATCTTCGCAATTATTCTACCAACTACATCAAAAAGTTATTCATCAGTTATATTTTGGTGAATAATTCCACCATTGAAACACCTGTTTCCTTTGCCATCGAACAATTAAAAACGATTGGCGTATGCAAAAAGAAACAGTAACATTTGATAAGCTGCCCGAAGCGGTAGGTTATCTGACCGAACAAGTCATCGAGTTGAAAAGAATGGTATCGGAACTTCAACCGCCCGCATCAGACAAACACGTGTTGGTTGAAATTGAGGATGCTTGCCGTATTATCAGAAAAGCCAAGCCTACCATTTATACATTGGTACGCAAAGGGCTGCTTCCTGCCTATAAGAAAGGAAAAAAACTCTATTTCTACGAAGACGAACTTCTAGCATGGATTGAGAATGGTCGAAGAAAAACTTCCGAGCAAACATACGAAGAGATGCTTGCCAATATGCAAGGCGGCATCCGTCATAAGCCCAAATCATCCGTGAAACTTTAATAGGTGTGGCTATGGATACATATTCTATTAATCCGGCATCCATCATTGACGAAGCGGTTGATTTAAGTATGCGACTAACGGGTACTGATTTCCCTGTTAGCATATTCCCTACAAGAATCCAACGTATCATCAGCGAGGTACACGAATGCCATAACTACCCAACCGACTACATTGCCGCAGCTATCCTTACGGCACTAGCAGTCGGCATTGGCAACACGCATCTTGTCCAAATCAAGCAAGGCTGGGTGGAAAGCCCTATCCTATATATAGCATTAATTGGACGACCGGGAGCAAACAAAAGCCATCCGCTCAGCTTTGCGATGAAGCCGTTTCTTGATTATGACTACCGACAGAATCAGGAATTTGAAAAGGCACTTGCAAAGTACGATGAGCTGATGAGCATGAGCCGCAAGGAACGTGCGGAAAGCGGTAGTGAGCAATTTCCACAAGAGCCTATCCGCAAACGCTTCTTGGTTTCGGATGTAACGCCCGAAGGATTGAGCCTCATTCATGCTCAAAACAAACGTGGGTTATGCTTGTGGGCTGATGAATTATCCGCTTGGTTCAAGAATTTCAACCGCTATAACAACGGTTCGGAGGAACAGTTTTGGCTCTCAGTATTCAGTGCAAAGACCACCATGTCCGACCGCAAGAACGCCAAGAGTTCCATCTTCATCAAGCGTCCGTACATATCGGTTATTGGGACTATCCAAAATAAAATCTTGAATGAGTTGGCTAAAGGTGAACGTTCCAGCAACGGGTTTATCGACCGCATCCTGTTTGTAATGCCGAATCTGCAACAGAAAGCACGGTGGAATGACAAAGAACTGCCGGAAGATATAGAGCAAGAGTGGAATGCCATCATTGACAAGCTGATACAATCAGAGTGCCACCTCAATGAACATGGAGAGATTGAACCACAAATCCTTTTTTTCTCAGAGGATGCCAAGAAACGGCTTTACGAGTGGCAGCACCATTTTTCTGAGCTGTGCGACCGGGAAACAAACGACACCATCGTAAGTATCTATTGCAAGCTGGAAATATACATCATCCGTTTCTGTCTGATTATCCAATTAGCACGATGGACTTGCGGAGAATGTGATAAGACCTGTATCGACCTGTTGACAGTGGAACGAGCAATCAAACTGACGGAGTATTTCAAAGAGTCTGCATTGAACGTTCAAAATGTCCTCAATGAAAATACGCTCAACAGCCAACAACAGACAATAGTCAATCTGCTTCCTCCATCCTTTACAACCGCCCAAGCTATGCAGATAGCCGAGCAAAACGGGATGAAGGAGCGCACGTTTCAACGCTTTCTCAATGACAACATCGGGACATTGTTTCGCAAAGAGAAACATGGAGAATATTCAAAGACTAACCCGTGACATTTTTGTCGGTATTGACACTTTCCAAACGAAAACGACAATAACGACAAAAGTGACACACTAAAAAAGAAACATACAATGAGTACACATAGATTCATATTAGAACCCTACAAAGGTGTCAGCACTCGACATACTTGTCCGAACTGTCACCGCCAAAGATGCTTTTCCAAATACATTGATACAGAGAAGCAAATCAAGTTCCCAGAATACGTGGGGCGTTGTGATCATGAGCAGAAATGTGGTTATCACTTCACGCCTCGTGATTACTTTGAGCAGAATCCATCTGAGAAAGAAAAGTTTGCAGAGAATAGCTTCGGAAGTTATACACCTATTAAAGAAGTAAAACCGATAGCCATCTCCTACATGGATTTGGATATAGTCAACCAATCATTACGAGGCTATTCTGCGAACAAGTTATTTCAGTTTCTATCGGCCCAATTCGGAGAGACGGAAACATTGAATCTTATGAAGAGATACAAGGTTGGTACATCCAAGTATTGGGATGGTGCAACCGTATTCTGGCAAACGGACAATCGGAGTAAAGTCAGAACTGGTAAGATAATGCTTTACAATTCCAAAACGGGTAAGCGAATAAAAGAACCATACAATCATGTTACGTGGGTGCACTCCGTATTACACAAAGATGATTACAATTTGAAGCAGTGCTTCTTCGGTGAGCATCTGCTTTCCGAAGACAAAAACCGTCCAGTTGCGCTGGTCGAAAGCGAGAAAACGGCAATTATTGCATCTTACTATCTGCCGCAATTCCTATGGATAGCATCAGGTGGAAAGAACGGTTGCTTCAATGTCAACAGCCTATCCGTTTTAGCAGGAAGAAGCGTTGTATTATTCCCTGATTTAGGTGCAACCGACTATTGGCAGAGCAAAATCAGCCTGATGAAAAGCTGCGGAATTGAAGTACAAATGTTCGATTATCTGGAAGCCAACGCTACCGAAGACGAACGCAAAGAGGGCTACGACATAGCTGATTATCTACTCAAAGTGAAGCCTGACGAAGCCATTCTTCAACAAATGATAAGGAAGAATCCTGTCTTGAAAACACTGATAGAGACATTCGATTTAAAGCTCATCAGCGTACAACAAGGCACTCCACAACCGAAGGTTTTACCACCCAAGAAGCGAGGATTCAGACTTTGAACTCAGGGAGAGGAATCGAGACTTTTTTACTGTAGCAAGTTAATGTCGGTGTATTACATTCCCCGACCACTTGCTCCTCAAAAAGTCTGAGGAGGCGGCTCCCGATGGTCACACATTATTCACTAAAAACAGATTCAAATGGAAAAGAAATATACAGTAACACTCCGTCTGTCATATCAGCAATACGCATGGCTTGGTGCGCTTTGCAGACGGAGCAAGCAGACTCAAAGCGAAGTGATCCGTTCGCTCATCGAAAACGGTTCGGTACGTGAACGAATCACGCAAGAGCATATTCACATCATCCGTCAACTGATTGGCGAAAGTACCAATCTTAACCAGTTGGCAAGACAGGCAAACACCTACGGTTTCTTCGCCGTAGCGGACAGATGCAAGGAAATGGCTCAGCACATTAACCTACTTATAAAACGTTTGAAAGATGATAGGTAAACAGACTAAAGGGACATCGTTCGGTGGCTGTGTTAGCTATGTTCTCAAAGAGGAGAAATCCAAATTGCTGGAAGCAGTTGGAGTAGAAGGTACACCCGAACAGATGGCGGAGCAATTTGAGTTACAATCGCTGCTCAATGATAAGGTAAAGAATATTGTCGGACATACTTCGCTCAACTTCTCACCGGAAGATAGCGAACGCTTGAAATATGATGATGAACTGATGTTGCAAATTGCCCACGACTACATGAAACTGATGGGAATCGAAAACACGCAGTACATCATTGCCCGGCACATCGACCGTGAACATCCGCATTGCCACATCGTCTTTAATCGAGTGGACAATGACGGCAAAACGATTAGCGACAAGAATGACTTTCGCAGGAATGAGAAAGTTTGCAAAATGTTGACCGCCAAATATCGCTTGCATTTTGCCAATGGTAAAGACCATATCAAGGAGGAACGATTGCGCCCTTATGACCGAGCAAAGCATGAGATATACAAAGCGTTGAAAGAGGAACTGTCCCAAGTACAAAATTGGGCTGACTTAAAGGATGCACTTGCCGACCGAGACATTGATATGAAATTCAAGGTCAGCCGAACTACACGGGAAATACAGGGTGTAAAATTTGAGTACAACGGTTTTTCTTTCTCCGGCTCTAAGATTAGCCGAGAGTTCAGCTACTTGAATATCGACAACCGACTGGAAGAGAATGCTTGTGCATCCTTGTTTGAATCACCCAAACAGGAATCCAGACATAAGGAAGATAATGTACAACAAAGCGTTTCCCATTCCGATGATGGCTCAAGCATCAGTCTCGGCTTGCTAAACGGCAACTCGTCCTACGATGCCACTGCCGCAGAAGAAGCCGAGTTCAATCGGCTGATGAAAAAGAAAAAGGCTAAGCGCAAGCGAGGCTTTCATTTATAATCCACTTTTTATTAACACTTTAAATCAATTATTTATGGAAGATTTGATTCTAGATTTCAATCTCTACTTGTGTGAGAAGTTCGGCTACAGAAACAGTTGTAGCGTGATGCAAAATGCCAATGGCTTTTGTGTGAACATCAGTGAACGTGATCTAGACTGCTACATCCGCTTCTGGGAGTATAGTTGTGGAAGAGGCAATTTCCCCGACTGGTCTATCATCATTGTGCGCAGTAACTTCAAGAAGAACCAAGAAGAAAGCCTGAAAGATTTGGCTCGCTTCTTCAAGGAGTACATGCCACGCTACGGTTACAAATACCTTTGTACCGAAGGTGATAACTACAAGTATTATCAAACACTCGGTTTAAAGCTCATCTATCGAGGAATCTTTGATCAAAACAATTATGGATTGCCGATTAAAGACTTAAATGTCTGACACATCGTTTAAAATTGAGGAGGGGACTTTTCCTCTCCTTTTCTTATATACCGATAAATCAGAATTTAACGGCAATGGCGAAACAACTTTACGACTATTGGTTTGTGCAATTTGATTTTCCGAATGAAGAAGGGAAGCCTTATAAATCAAGTGGTGGGGAAATGGTTTGGAATAAAAAGTTGAAGCGAGAGATTCCAAAAGGATGGAATATATCTTTAATAAAAGATTTTGCTACCACATATTCAGGAGGTACACCCAAATCAACAAATATAGAATACTACAACAACGGAGAAATAGCTTGGATAAACAGTGGGGAACTGAATAGTCCTATAATCACTAAGACTACCAATTATATTACAAAATGTGGATTAGAAAATTCAAGTGCAAAGTTATATCCAAGCAACAGTATATTGGTCGCAATGTATGGCGCAACAGCAGGTAAAGTTAGCTTGCTAACATTCGAAGCTTGTTCTAATCAAGCCGTTTGTGGCATTATCCCTACAATAGAAAATATGTTATACTATGTGTACTTCCATATATCATCGTTATATAGCCATTTTATTACACTCAGTACGGGTTCCGCAAGGGATAATATTTCTCAAAATACAATCAAGAATATCTTATTGCCCATACCAACAAGAAATATTCTGAAACTATTTGATGAGAAGATTGGAAGTATCTACCAAATGATTGTAAATAACTATCAACAAATAGATTCATTGGCTATGCAGCGTGACGAACTATTGCCGCTTTTGATGAATGGTCAAGTATCGGTAAATTCTGATTTATCGAACGGTTTATAGCCGTTTTCCCATCGATAGTACGAATAGTTTTGGCCAGTTTCTTTTGCTCAGCAATAGAAATTGGCTTTATTTCAATGGCTTGGTATGCCTGCTCTAGTTGTAGGTTCTTAATTCCTGAAGTTTTGCCCTCAAAATTGAAGAAAGCTCCCATGTTATAAAAGTGCTGAATGTAGAGATAAATGTATTCCGCATCCCACTCTTTTTTCACACGGAATGCTGCGCAAAAGTTTGAACAATCAACCGATTGCAACTTTTCTATAAGGTTAGGCGTTATAAGGCAAACTCTTCCTGTCGATTGTGTGGGGCTGCCTCCTGATTTTTCTACAATTATATCACCTACTTGTAGCAGCTTATTTTCATAACTACGTTTTGAAATATACCTTTTGGGTATATGATTATAATCTTGGTTTTTGATGGGCTCAATATCTGCACCACGTACACAGAAGACTTCGCAAGGAGTGTCTTCCGTATGTGATTCATTGCCCCAATCACCTGATATAAAAGTCTCTATGGTTTCTATTAGTTTCATTATTAAGAAATCAGATAGCGTTAATACTTATTGAAAGGATGACAGATATGAGCGCAACTATCAATGCCCACTTTGCAATTAAACGAGAGTATTTTGCTTCATACAATGATGCAAGAATACTATGGTATCTTTGCTCTTGACAAGCTTTATAGCCTTCTGGTGTGAGAGACATTTGCTGTGAGTTTTCATCAAAATTGATGAGACCCAACCATAACATTTCATGGACCCAAAGTTCAGTTTGTGCATGAATAGAGTCAATATAGTCAAATGTGCATTGTTTGTCAAGATACGTATGGATGTCCTTATATGATACATAGTCCTTACCAATATAAAATTGATTGGCAAGTAAATAATCCAAGATTTTACAGAATAGCCAATATTTCACTCGGCAATCTTTTGATATTTTGGTTTCACTTTTAAGAAATTCTTTAATTTCAGTCATTATATCTAATCGTATATATTTACTTTTGTAGTTTTATTACCAGTTTCTTTTTTCTTCAAAATTAGCTATTTTCTTTGACTCCCAATGCTCGTTGAGAATTTCGTAGAAGCGGTCATATATCTTTCTTTTAATAGACTCAGAGTCAAATTCGTTATCATAATAGCATTGGCTATAATCCACAAAGAACCGCTCTTGCGGCAATAGTTTCTCGTACTCATTGTCCAATACCCCCTCTATGGCGTCCTCTAAGCAGGGTGATATTTCATCGTAACACTTGCTTTGGTACTCTATTGAGAGAATATTAAAAAAGTTAAACGAAGAAGGATAATCATCTGTACCTATGTGAATGTTCCAGGAGTTTATTTTACGAATGGCTCGCTTACAAAGACTGTTTATGATGCCTTTTGCAAAATACTCGCATTGATCCTGTACTTCTTGGATAAGTTTTTCGTCTTCTGTCATACTATATCTATATTATTCACCCAACATTCCCCTAACTTCTTTATCGAAGTCAGAATCAATCCGTTGGGTTTTATTAAAAATATCGTATTCGCTTTCTGCCTTTGTCTTGGCTTGTGCCGCAGAGATTCGCCCTTTGTCGGGCAATATCTGATATTTGCGGAAAGTCAGAAACTCATTGACACTGGCTGCAAATTGCTCCATATTGAACGTGTTTTCACGCTCTATAAGGTCTTCTATATAGTCGAAATATCCTGTTACTACACGTTCCAACCGACGGATTTCATTTTCCTGCAAATAGTTCTTGGCTATTGACACATCCGATTTCAAGATACGCCCATCGGGAGCATTCTTCCATGTAGTCAGCCCCATGTGTTCTTGGGTATGGTCAGTCTTAGTGTAGATGATTTCTGCTGCTGTTTGCCCGGTAATGGCATAGTGAAAACGGTTCTGTATCATGGCATAGAAATCGTGTGTGGTAGGCGAGTTCTTGTCATAGTCAATACTGCACTCTGCATATATATCGGTAATCTGTTGCCAAATACGCCGTTCACTGGCACGGATGGAACGTACCCTTTCCAACAATTCACGGAAATAGTCTTTTCCGAATACTGCCGTTCCCTGTTTTAAGCGTTCATCGTCAAGCACAAAGCCTTTCTTGATATACTCATTCAGAATCTTGGTAGCCCACTGACGGAACTTGGTAGCTTTTGGAGAAGATACACGATAGCCAACAGCAATAATCATATCAAGATTATAGAAATCAACCAACTCTTCAACCTCGCCTCTTATGCCTCGATTTACGACGGTTGCAATTTTTGCAACCGTCGTGTCTTGCTGTAATTCTTCCTCTCTAAATATATTGGCTATGTGGCGGCTAATACCTGATTTATCAATACCGAAAAGCTCTGCCATAGCCTTTTGCGTACACCAAATGGTTTCGTCTTTTATAACCACCTGTACTCTTCCCTCTTTATCGGGAAGATTGTATAACAAAAACTGTATTTCGTTACTCATTGTTTCCTACATTTTCGTTGAACTGCAAAGCATCCAACTGCTTCATAATTTCCTCTTCCAACCGATGGCTTTCTTTAAATTGCTCGGAGAGTATTTGTTTATAATTTGCCATACGGTTGTTAAACTCTTCTTCCGTTATATCTACATAATCTATCTTGATGTCGAAATATTGTCCAGCAGAAAGAGAATAGCCCTTTTCCTTTATCTCATCGTAAGAAACAGCTACGGAAAAATCCTCTACAACTTCTTTGTTGCGGAACGTATTGACTATTAAATCTATCTCATTATCAAGCAAACGTCGTTTCTGGTTATTGCCTTCTTTATATTCTTCACCTAATTTGCTTGCATCAATCAAAATTACTTTATCTGCTGTTGCCGACTTATCAAAGAATATAACGGACACATTCGTTCCGGTAGTAGCAAATACATTAGTAGGCATTGATATACATCCACATACTATATGTTCATCTACAATTTTTTGAAGAATATTATAGGCAACAACATTGTTACGTTTTTTTGATGTAATAAAACCAGTTGGGACTACGACAGCTGACTTCCCTGTATCCTTTAAAGAGTTTATTACATGCTGTAAGAAACACAAATATATTCCCATCTGAGGCTTTTCGGGATTGATTTTTTTAACCTTATTCGGAACTCCAGCCCAAAACCGAATCGTATCAGCAGCTAATGTATCACGATACTCTGGAAAATCAAGTTTAAATGGAGGATTTGAAACGATAAAATCAAATTTCTTCAATGCGCCACTTAATTCTGTATGTGATGGTTCTGTCAATGTATTGCCCTGTACAACATTTGGCAGAGAAGCAGACAAACTATTCAGAATAAGGTTTAGACGCAACATTTCACTCGACTTTTCTGATATATCCTGACTATAAATCGAGCATCTATCTTCTCCTATCTGATGAGCAAGAGCCATAAGCAATGTACCTGTTCCAGCCGATGGGTCGTAACAAGTCACGCCTCGTAAATCTGCATTGTCCCCGACCAATAATCTCGCCATAACTTGGGCTATGGCACGTGGAGTATAATATTCGGCATATTTACCACCTCCGGCATTATTAAATCCCTTCAGCAAATGCTCGAATATTCTTGAAAAGAAGTCATACTTCTCAATAAATACATGTTCAAAATTGAATGAAGCAACATTACGCATCTGCGATTTTGCAAATTCATCACGCTTTTGTTGGTCAGTTACAAATGTTGTTATGGCACTGAAGATATTTACCTTACTTTTTCCGGAAGTTGTTACAGAAAAGGTATCTGCATTGATATTGGCTATATCTATTAATGTAGCATCCAACAATGTAGAGAAATCTCCCTTTCCTGTGAAATTATATAGATGAGAGAGTGTATGTTCAGGTTTAAGTCTCGGCACAGAAGCAGGCAAATAACTGAAAAGGTCTTCTACCTCTTCCTCTGTAAATGTATCATATTCGGCATCCCACTTTTCTGCTTTGCTTAGCCGTTCTCCGTACATTTTATCTCGCTTGGCTTCATAGCCGAACTTATCATTAAAGAACTTGTACAGAAACATTTCTGTGACAATTTTATATTCGCTTCCTGTTCCTGCCAAACCAAATGCACCTGTTGTACTTTTCAAAGAATCAATCAGGGCAATCGTTGATTCTGTTATATTTATATCGCTCATAATCAATATGCAAAATTACGTTGTTGGAAATATTCTGTTGTGATAAGATTGTTGATATATTTACGGTCTGTCAAATTTGCCTTAATTCCAAGGTCTATTAATTTACGACCAATAATAGCCAATACATCACGCTTAAAGGCATCTTCATTATCCAAAACATTGATATTCAAGAATAACATATTGTCTATTTGAGACTTCATCTGTGACAGATTCTCGGCTATTTCATATTCGTGTGCAGATATAATAGGCTGTTCACGTTTTTGATTTTCCTCCTCAATCCGCTTGTGAATACGAACAAAACGCTCATCACCCTTATATTTTTTCTTCAAGATATTATTCCGTCTGTTTATTTCCCGAATCTTTTTCATTACATTATCCATGTAATCAATGCTGTCTTTTGCATCTTGAGTATTTTGCGGAACAAAACCTTTTTTACGGAAATATGCTCGGAACTCATCTGCAAGGATGACATATTTTTCTTCATTCCTATCAAAATTGGCATCAAATTCAGTTTGTACCTTTTCGCAACGCTCACGAATATCATTGACAACAATTCTCAGTTCCTCAGATATTCCCTTTTTGAACTCAAATTCCAATTCTGACAGAGCGACATTGATTATTCCGGCAACATCTGCTTTATGCTCTGTACTTTCAAACAGATTCATCCTCTCTATGCGATGCGTAACCTCTGTAACCAAAGTAGGAATACCACCAAAAGCCAAAGACTCTATTTTTTCTTTCAATTCATCATCACCAAAGGCTCTGACTTGATTCAAAATAGCTTTAGCATCATTCAATACTGACCGTAGTTCATAGAGCCTGTCTTTATCCTCAATTTCATCAATTTCCTGTCTGAACTCTTCCGGATTATCGCAAGTGAAATTAAAGAGAATACTCTTGATTTCTTTCATTTTCGCTATTATCTCTTCCTTATCTTCGATAATAGCATTACCAACAGGCTCGTCCTGTTGGATCTCCTTAATATCCGCTGTACGGTTTAATTCTCTCAGATAGCGGTCATTTGTAGAATCAAAGTTTTCCTTTATATCTACAAAGTCAACCACATAGCCATATTTAAAATCTTTATACGGACGATTTACACGCGTAAGAGCCTGTAACAAATCATGACCGTCAAGACTACGTCCCAAATATAGTTTCTTCAACCTGGGAGCATCAAATCCGGTAAGCAACATTTGATTGACAATCAGTACATCTACTGTCTGCTGCTTCTTATATTCTTCAATATATGCCTTTCTTTCTAATTTGTCTCCTTCATCATGCAATATCAGAGAGGCACGTAATGGTTTGGCATGACCATACGCAACCATTGGCTCTGCTACCATTCCCAACTGTTCTTCCCATTTATCTTCAATGCGCTGCGCAAATCTAAAACGCTGCTGCCATAAACGAAACATTTCACGAGCCTGTGGATTTGTTTTGCACACGATCATTGCCCCGATAGAATCATCAGCTTGTTCTTTTCTGAATCTTCGCAAATCAGAAATGATATAATCAAGCAAAGCATTCAGGTAACTTTCATGCTCAATTATTTTATTTTTGTCTATATCACTTTTCTTGACCTCTACGTTTCCAGCCAATTTATCAAGAATGCTCTCAATACGCTCTTTATAAATGGTTTCTATCGGTTCACGCATCAGTTTTAGCGTATAACCATCCGCTATCGACTTATCATAATAGTAGGTGTCAATGTAATCACCAAAGACACGCCAAGATTCTTTTTCTTCTCGCAACAAAGGAGTTCCTGTCAATGCGATTTTTACAGCATCCTTATCAGCTTCCAGAAGATTTGCAAGAAAACTACCCTGTGGACTATATCCTCTGTGTGCTTCGTCTATAAAGAATACACGCTGAAGATTAGTATTATAGCCTGACTCTATCTGTATTTTAGTGGAATCCTCCTTAAATTTCTGTATGTTTACAACCATTATTTCCGCTTTACCCTCACTGTTCACTACAGGGGTGGTATCGCGGATATCTTTCATTAAATCATCCCGACTATTGACATTCCTTACGACTAAGCCACGTGCAACAAACTCATCACTCGCCTGCTCCATCAGCGCAATACGGTCCACTATAAAGTAGAATTTAACAGCCGTCTCGCGTTTTGCATAATAATCGGTCAAACTACGAACTGAATAATACGCCAATGCTGTCTTGCCACTGCCTTGTGTATGCCATATTATTCCACTCTTGACACCTTTAGATAGTTTTTTGCGAATAGCCAATGATGCAAACAATTGCTGATAGCGCATCACATGTTTTTCAAGAGTTGTGATTTTACTGCCATCTTCCAGCTCTATAGTTCGATTAACATACGCAAAGCCATATCTTAACAGAAACAAAAACCTCTCCCGGCAAAGCATTGATGTCAAAACACGATTCGTTGGAGTATCTACCTTCTTATTGGTTTCATAATCGGGCAAGTTTTTAATAACGATACAGTTCCTATGTTTGAGAACCTGTTTTTCTGAATCTTCCGTCAACGCTAAATATGGATATTTCGACACGAAAGTAGCATCAGCCTCTCTAAACACATTAAAGAAAGCTCTCTCTTTTGCTGCACAACAATAAAATGCACCTTGTATCGGAACTCTGTTTTCATTATCGTATTCCTGATTATTGGAAAAAATCATCAATTGGGTAAGATTGATAAAGCGACGAAAACTCTTGCTCCGCATCCGTTTATTAATCCTATCCCGCTCTGCTAAAATTCCATCGTGATTATTAGGCTTCTTGACTTCGATAAAAGCTAAAGGCAAGCCGTTTATAAAGCACGTAATATCCGGACGGAAGCTATCACCGGATTCGACATTTTCGCATGTAAACTCTGTCGTAACGTGCCATTCATTATTATTCGCATCAGCGAAATCTATCAACTTCACACCACTGTTGGAAGAAAGCATAGTATAGAATTCCTTGCCCAAATCATCATTATTCAAGATTCCGACAATTTTATCCAGTAACTGGCTGCATTCCAAGTCCGTCAAAGCAGGATTCAGACGTTTTACTGAACGGATAAAAATATCCGTCAAAATATTCGTTTGGGGATTGTATGATGTTAAATCATCCAAATATGTATAACCGAGCTTGCAAAGATGCAATGCAGCCGGGACTTGTACTCTTGTATTCTCCGTAAAGTTTTTCATTGCATTTTACCTTTCCTCTTTATCTGTTATCAAATCCTTTAAATCCACCTGTAAAATCTCAGCAATCCGCTGAAGTGTTTCCAAATTCGGCTGAATTCTATTGCACGCATAAGCATTGACCATGCTAAAACTTTTATCAAGTTGCTTGGCTAACCATGTCTGGGAGATGCCTTTATCCGACAAAACAGTCTTTATTTTATTTAGCTTCATTGTTTAATGCGATTTTATAGTGCAAATATAGCGAATTATATTCGATAATGGTGTATATTTGCATTAAGAAAAGGCTATACTTAAATAAGTTATACCTCAAAACAGTTGAAATTAGACATATTTATGCAAAATCTTCGATTACGAATATAACAGTAAGTACAACTATCCTCAAAATCACTGAAGTTGAATAACAATGGGAAAGACTGTAACAACATATTTAATCGACGGAGATCCTAAAGGAACTCAATATGCATTCATTAGCAACAAAATTTGCCAAATGTTTGTCGTACCACGTTCTAATCTCTCCTATTTGAATACACAAGAGAAATTACAAAAACCTGCATTCTATATATTACTGGGGGAAGATGAATCAACAAAACCGCAGGCATATATAGGTGAAACGGAAAATTTCAAAGAACGTGTAAAAGACCACGACAGCAAAAAAGCGTTTTGGCAAAAAGCACTCATATTCGTATCGAAAGATGCCGATATGACTAAAGTTGATGTGCAATACCTAGAACATAAAGCGATAGCCGAAGCCAAGAAAGCAAACGCTTTTGTTTTAAGCGATAATAAACAAATCCCTAAAGCACCGAATCTACCAGAGCATCAACAGGACTCAATGGATGAATTTTTCGAAGATGTGAAGTTTCTGGCATCATTTATCGGTTGCAATATTTTTGATGTATCACAACCCAAAGAAGAACATCTATTCTACACCAAAGGTAGAGGATGCAATGCAAAGGGCTTCTATAGTTCCGATGGCTTTACAGTCCTAAAAGGAAGTACTGTTGCCAAAACAATGGTTCCGTCTTTCAACTGGAAAGAAAAACGAGAAAAAATGCTTCAAGATTACACTTCTACTGAGAACGGAATATTGGTATTGACATCAGATAAAACTTTTTCAAGTCCCAGTACTGCCGCAGATTTCTGTATTGGTAGCAGTAATAATGGCTGGTTGATATGGAAAGACAAAGATGGAAACACATTGGATTCAGTTTATAGAAAACAGCTGGATTAATAACATATCAATTGGAAGCATATATGGAAGAAAAAGGATTGTTTGGAAATTAGCAGGAATGTAAAATACACAATCAATTGAAAATCAATCTATGTCAAAAGCAAAGCTAAAAAAACACTTGTTGTCACTTACAAAAGAACAGATAACCGACATTGTTCTTGAACTATACGATGCACGTAAAGAGGCAAAAGATTATCTGGAGTTTTATCTTGCCCCAGATTGCAACGCTGAATTAGAAAAGAGCAAGAAAGCTATCAGAAACGAGTTCTTCCCAACTCGTGGATTTTCCGAAAAGCCGTCATTTGCCAAATGTCGAAAAGTCATTTCCGATTTTCAAAAGCTAAAACCGGAGCCGACCACTGTTGCCGATTTAATGTTGTTCTATATCGAACAAGGATGCGAATACACACTTGAATTTGGCGATATGTGGGAACAGTTCTATACAACACTGGAGGGAAATTTCGACAAAGCTATGCGCTTTATCTTTCTCAACGGATTGTTAGCCTGTTATTACGAACGGATTGAAAAGCTTATTGATAGCGTATCGGATTGTGGTTGGGGATTTTATGATACATTACAAGATATTTATTCTGAATATCGGTAGTGTTTTTAATCTTTGATAAAGCCTTGCCCTACACAAAAAAGTAAGGAACTGAACCTGTGCGCATAATGGCACAGATTTAGTTCCTATCCTGTCCCTTTAAACTACTCCATTGATTCCCGAATAATACGCAAAGTTTCTTTCTTATACTCTTTGCGGTCATATTCAAATCCTCTGCACATCCAGCAACTACACGGAGTTCCTGTAGTTTTGTAAACTTGTGCCCATTTGTCTTTTGCCAACTCAAACCAATGAGGATGTTCATAATAGCTTCCATCCTCACGAATGATGCAATGACCATAAGCGGCATACAGAATCATACGAGTCTTAAACACACGAGCCATTTGTTGGCGTCTCCACAATTTATTTCTTTTGTCCATCGTCTCTTTCTATTAAAGTTAGGATGAACAATGATGTTACTTTGGTGAGACTTAATATATCCATAGCATAATACCTTTAATGTTATACCCTTTCGGATACAAAATTAAGACAAAACATCAACAATATACCAGTATGGGTATAATTTGTTTGTATCTTTTAGAGGTATGTAATACGCGCATACATTTTTTATGCGAATAATTCAACCTTATTACACTTTTCCCAACGTATATCACCCATTGCACATTGCTCTACACTTTTTCAAGCGAATCAAACGTAAACCTTACAAAAGTTTTCAGGTTTTATGACCGATTCTATCATCCAACACCTTCTGGAAAATAAAAAACACACCGCAAACCACAGAAATTCCAAGAAAACCACTACCTTTGTATTCAACAAGTGTTCTGTAACATACCTGCGGAAATGCCCTATCATTCAACACCTTGTATCTGATAGCGGACATTCGCAAAAAAGGCTAAAAGAAAGCGGTACAACACATATATGCAAAGCTATGAAATACACCGATTTGCATTTGTCCCCACATTCTGTGTATTTGTCAAAACAGAGGTTGTACCGATTAAAATGAACAGTCACTGATAATCAGTGATGTAAATATGCTGTGTTGGAAAGTAACCTTCCTGCATCAATAGTATAATTACAATAGATTATTAACAGTTATGAAATCGATACGAATATTTTTACTAAAAGGGAGAGAGAGCATGATTGACCATGTAAAGAGTATTCAGACACTGGGATGTGCTTACTGGGAAAAGGCTCGTAACAAAAATCTACAAGTTGGAGATATATGTTATCTTTACCTCATAGGTAAAGGTCATTATCAAATACGCTTTCGTCTTGAAGTGGTTGACATTAGTTGTATTCGTGAAGACAGTTCTTGTTGGATTACTCCATTTAAGGCAGATAACGATTGTTATAAACTCATTCCAACAGCAGCAATGTATATGGGAGATGCTTTATCATTAGACACTCTTGAAGAAATAGGTATCAATCGTCACTCACAATTCAAAGAACTTAATGAATATCAGGAAGATTATTTAAGGAAATATTTTGAGTGATTTCATGCGAATAGCATCTAACAAAACATTATATGAACGTATTTGAAGAATACCTAAATAGCGAAGATTTGGAAAAGCGTGAACGAGCCAAATTGTGGAGAACATCTATAGGATTACAAGACGTTGACAATCTGCGCGTGTCTAACTTCCTTATCGAAACTGCCCGTAAGCATATCGAAGGAGAAATTTCAATGGACGAAGTAGGCCGTTCGATCGATGAATACTATAAAAAGAAGTAACATCAACTATCGAATTGCATTGTTAAAAAACAATGGAATTAGTCTATAAAAAAGATGAATCATAACGGCATATTCTCACTATCTTTTCCCGAAGCCAAGACAATTATTGTCTCCGGTGACATTCATGGAGACTTTAATCAGTTGGTGTCCAAGCTCTGTATCCAATATCAGCTTACGGACTCTTTGCTAATTGTTGCCGGGGATTGTGGCTTTGGCTTCGAAGAGAAAGAGTATTATGAGCAGATGGTTAGACGGACTCCGAAACTCAGAAGCACATGGTGGTCCATCAGGCTCTCTATGGAGAAATGGCTTACTGGCTAAGACTCGATAAGTTCTTCTTCGGGAAGGCTGCAACGGACGGCAAAACTTTCAATTGCTTCACAAAAACAGACAATAATAATTATGGAAACATTCAATGACGTAATAAATAGTGGCCAACTCGTTCTGGTTGATTTCTTTGCCACATGGTGCCAACCTTGTAAGACTATGCACCCCATTTTGGAACAGGTAAAGAGTGTTTTGAAAAGCCGCATCCGAATTATCAAGGTGGATGTAGATAAACATGGCGCAACTGCAAGCCTATACCGCATTCAATCCGTGCCCACGCTGATACTCTTCCGCAACGGAGAGGTCTTGTGGCGCACAAGCGGTGTGGTTGATAAAGCCGAACTGCTGGCAACGCTTGATCCATTCTTGACATAGAATGCGATTACAATAAAGGAGTAACAACAAAGGATGAGTATGAAACAGATAGAAACACTTGTTTTTGATTATGGCGGTGTCATCGTGAATATTGATGATGCTTCTGTTGTGAAAGCCATGGAGAGCCTGGGCGTTACGATGTTCAAGCGACTAATCCATTTCCGTAGTAACAACAAAGGATGAGTATGAAACAGATAGAAACACTTGTTTTTGATTATGGCGGTGTCATCGTGAATATTGATGATGCTTCTGTTGTGAAAGCCATGGAGAGCCTGGGCGTTACGATGTTCAAGCGACTAATCCATTTCCGTAAGATCAAGCGACTGATATACCAATATATCAATGGTCTGGTGGCGGAAGCTGTAACTTTGAAAGAGATGCTGAGTCTTTGCCGCGAAGGAACCTCAACTGAGGATATTGAGGAAATCCTCGAAGAATTGTGTGGCAATCTGCCTGTGGAAAGACTGGAAGCATTGGTCAAACTTCGGAAGCGATACAAGGTTTATCTGCTCAGCAACATCAACAACACGCTTTGGCAGAAATCAGTCAGCCTGATGAAGCAGTTGGGATATTCCACAGACGAGTTGTTTGATGATGTTTTCCTCTCATACGCCATGCGGAAAGAGAAGCCTTCCGTCGAAATCTATGAAGAGATGACGCAGATGACAGGATTGAATCCTGCCACTACCCTCTATTTCGACGACCGTGCAGAGAATGCCCAAGCTGGTAGGAACTTCGGTTTCCAAAGCGTACTGGTAAAGACCAATCATTTGGAAGAACATCAAGAATGGCAAGATATTAACAAGAATATAAAAGAATAATCTTTGCGCATAACTTTGGTGGTTCTTTGGAGGTTTCGAGGTTGCCATCGGTTATTTCACTGGCAGTCTTGCTCTTGCATGTACCATCACCGACATACCCTTTGCGACATAGGCATTCAAGATTGGTCTGATCCGCCTATGGCCTTTGGGCCCTACGATAAGTGAGCGAATAGTCCAACAGGTCGCATTCGTATTCCGTTGATTTTACTTTGGCTGATATTCGGAGACCTGTGAGCTTGCCTCACACATCTGTTTTTCGGCTTTCTTTTATATATCACGATCATCGGAAATCCCTGGAGAACACAACATTTCAAGATGGGTGGACTTTCGCTCGCACCATTCGGCAAAGTAGTGGAACTGATATCTTAAAGAAATAAGAAAAAACAAATGAAGGGTATGACATTACACAGTTGCCTCGTCTGTTATCTTCTTGCCATTAATGCAGTAACATTTATCGTGTATGGCATTGACAAATACAAAGCTAAGAAAGCCAAGTGGCGCATTTCTGAAGCCACACTTTTGTTGTTGGCTGTACTTGGAGGAAGCGTTGGAGCATGGGTGGGAATGAAAGTCTGGCACCACAAGACGATGCACAAGAAATTCAAATATGGCATTCCTGCCATTCTGCTTATACAGATTGCGCTAATGGCGTATTTACACATGAATCTTTGAAAACAAATAGTTTGAAAGAAATATGGCAATGACTATTGATACAACGATTCTCTGTTCTCATCTTCAAAAGAAGTTGTTTGAACCTGAGGGAGTATATTACCCTATCTGGCAAGCCATGCAGAATGATGAGGAGTTGACAGCCGTGGTTCGCTCACGACAACTTCATATCTATCGCAACGGCAAGAAAATTCTCATTCTCGCTGGCAAGGCTCAGCCGAAGATTATCAGAGAGGATAGACTGAATGAATTGATTAACAAAACAATATAAATGATTAAGAAAGAAGAAGTTATATCTTTTGTATGGCAGCATATTCTGCTGCTCGTTTCGCTCTATGTAATGACTTTCGGAGTCGCAGCATGTGTGCGAAGTCAGTTAGGTTCAAGCGTTATTTCCACCATCCCTTACGTGATGGCTTCGGCAGGTAAGATGCTTGATTACATCCCAGGATGGACTATCGGCGGCTACACCATCATGATGAATGCGATCTTCGTGGTGCTGCAGATTCTGATTCTGAGAAGAAACTTCGAGTGGGTGCAACTCTTCCAGCTCGCTATCGGCTTTATCTTCGGAATGTTCATAGACCTCAATATGGTGCTTACACAGTGGATGGTTTCAGAAAATATCCTGGTCAATGCCCTTGTGCAGATTGCCGGTTGCACCATCCTCGGTTTCGGAATTGCCATGGAGGTGAAGTGCGGCTCAGTAACCATGCCTGGCGAGGGCATTTCCATTGCCATTCACAAGGTTACCGGCTGGCCATTCCCTAAAGCCAAGATTCGGGTGGACATCACGCTCGTGGTCTTAGCCGTTTTGTTCTGTTTCCTACTTCTCGGTTCATGGAAATGGGAGATTGTGGGCATCGGAACGCTCTTCGCCATGGTCTATGTAGGAGTTACGGTTCGCCTATTCAATAAACATCTTGCGTGGTTCGACCGCCTGCTCCACTATCGCCCAGGCTGCCGCAGATATGTTTACGGACTGGCTCGATACATAAGAAGGCAGATATAACATCAAGATTATTTAAGTTCAACGGATAAAGTTAGACTTTTTTACGCCGGATTTGAAATCCACCGTTAAAAATATAAAGAACGAAACATATATGATTACTATGAGGAATGGGATTTATTGGAAAGGCATTAAGCAACGGATAGGCAGATTCTTTGAGAAGGTGCACGAATGTATTCTTATCTTTACCGACTGGCTGGGGTAAGCGCACATAGTAGATAGACTGCGTAAATAGACTGTAAAACATTGAAATAATTGATGGAAACAGAAAGAATTTTACTTCGCCATTGGCAGAAATCGGATGCAAAGGCGCTCTTCAAGTACGCCTCAGACCCAGACGTGGGACCTCGTGCAGGATGGCCAACACATAAGTCTGTAGAAGAAAGTCGGGAGATAATCCAGACATTCTTCCATAATGAAACGACATGGGCGATTGTGTTGAAAGAGACTGGCGAGGCTATCGGCTGCATCGGCTACTACACCCATGAAACCAGCAACATCCCTATCGGAGAGAACGACTGTGAGGTGGCCTATTGGGTAGGAAAGCCTTATTGGAACAAAGGAATCTGCACCGAAGCCTTGAAATTGATGATTGACTACTGCATACAAGTGAAGCATTTCGAAAACATATGGGCAGACCATTTCATCGGCAATCCTGCATCGGGAAAAGTCATGGAGAAATGCGGTTTCGCAGACACCGGAATGCTGAACCGATGCAGCCAGCTCGTGGGTGGCGACAAGAATATGGTAAAAGTATTTAAGTACAAAGGGTAAAAATAAATGAATACGGATTTCCCGAAAATATATTCGGCCACAGGCATGATGGAGCTGATTCAGAAGATCGGTTTCCTCCCTCTCCTTGATAGTGGCATTGATGGTTTCTCTGCCGAGGACATCGTAGATGAAGACTGTCGATATGTGACATTTCCGGAAGGCGGTTGGGATTGGCCGCTATGGAAATGGAAGGGCGAAATTGTGCAGGAAATGCCGTGTATGTATGGAAAGTTCTTTAACAAGAAAGCAGGATTCATCAGCCAGGAATGGTGGCCCGACTTCTGCAACTACAGAAGAAACAAATTTCCTCGTCCAGATGAAGATTCAATAGAAGGAACCATTCTCAGCACGCTTCAATCTACTGGCAGTCTCATCACAAGGGAACTTCGGGCAGCCTGCGGCTTCACGGGTAAGGGAATGAGAAGCAAATTTGACGGTTATCTCACCCGATTGGAAATGGCGACTTACATCGTGACCGAGGATTTCATTTATCCTCGCGACAAGCACAATCATGAATATGGCTGGGGGTGGTCGCTGCTCAATACTCCCGAAGATCTCTATGGCAGGGAGGCTTTCCAATGCAACCGCACTCCCCAAGAGTCTTATAAGAGAATTTTCGAGCATCTGAAAGAGATTCTGTCTGATGCTTCGGATAAACAGATTATTAAATTAATTGGATAAAAAATCAAATTAATTAGGATAAAAATGAGAAAGAAATCAAGAGCAATGGATAGTGAGTGGGCTTTGGAAGTAATGCACAAGGCTCCGTATATAACGGTCAGTTTTATTGACGAAGATGGCAAGCCTTATGGTTTACCCCTGTCACTCGCATCAGATGATGATATGAATTGGTATTTTCATGGTGCCTTGGAAGGCAAGAAACTGGAGGCAATCAAGGCTCATCCCGAGGTTTGCCTTTCAGCCGTAACCCGTTGTGCGCCTACGGTTGGTCCAAAAGACGGCAGTTTCACCCTGCAATTCAAATCAGCCATCGCATTCGGTAAGGCTGAAATAGTGACAGATGACGCAGAAAAGATTCATGGTCTCCGACTAATCTGTGAGCGCTTCCTTCCTCAACACATGGATGCTTTCGACCAGAGCATCGCCCGTTCCCTTTCACGCACGGCTGTAGTTCGCATCACACTTACTGAGCCACCAACCGGCAAGCGCAAGCAGTATGATAAAGAAGGCGTGGAAATGAAATATGGAAGAATGGAATAAAGAGGCAATTGCTCTTTCTATGTTGTATTATAAAACAAAGAATTTATGACTTTACTTCAAGAAAGACTGTTCGCCATGCAGGATAAGCAGTATGCTGCTTTCCAAGCCAAACTGACACCAGGAGTGCCTATAGAGAGTTTCATAGGTATACGAGTACCTGTGCTTCGCAAGTTTGCAAAAGAGTTTACAAAGGAGAAAGACTGCGAGGACTTTCTGAAGCAGCTTCCTCACGAATACTACGATGAGAATATGCTTCATGGGCTCCTTATCTCTCAAGTGAAGGACTACAAGGAATGCATTCGTCTTACAGAGAAATTCCTGCCATTCGTGGACAACTGGGCAGTTTGCGACATCATGTCGCCGAAGGTGTTTGTCAAACATAAGAAGGAACTATTGGCGAAGATCAAGACTTGGAGTAAATCGTCACACGTTTATACCTGTCGCTTTGGAATAGAGATACTTATGTCTCATTATCTGGATAAAGACTTCAAGACAGAATATCTTGAAATTCCAGCATCAGTAAGGAGCGAAGAGTATTACGTAAAGATGATGGTAGCCTGGTTCTTCGCCACGGCTCTTGCCAAGCAATGGGACGCAACGATTCCCTACATCGAACAAAACAGCCTTGCTCCCTGGACGCACAACAAGACCATCCAGAAAGCCATCGAGAGCTACAGGATCACGCCCGAACAGAAGGAATATCTGCGGACCTTGAAGATTCTCGTTAAGCCAAATGAGCGGAGTCAAGTTTACTTGAACTCTGCCATGGCAAGAAAACGTGTCACGAAGTAAAAGATAAAATAATTATGACACAAGACACTTCTATATATTACGTTTGGATAGGTGGCTCATGTGATTATGGCCATAAAGAACGAGCTGGTAGTGCTGCCGTTGTGATAGAACTGATAAAACAGCAAGAGCAGAGTCAAAAATGTTTGAACTCTGCCGAGTCGCGACAGAAGAAGACTAAAGATCAACATCACGGCAACATCATCAGCCGTGATGTAATAAGCGACCTGCACACCACGGAGTTCCGCATGATGCTAACCCTTATGATCAAGGTAATGCAGGAAATCCCGGAAGGTTCCGACATTCTCTTCCTAACCAATGCTGCCTATATTCGGAATTTTGACAAGTCCCCAACATCAAAATCTGCTAATCCTGATTTGATTGTTCAATGCATCGAGAAAAAGGAAAGACACAACTCTGTCGAAGTCAAGATTGTGCAATACCACAATAGTCCATTGCTGATTGAGACCCATAATATGGCCACTGAAGCAATGGCTAAGACAAGGAAAGAGTTTCATCAAACGCAAGAACAAAAAAACTAAATTAAAGCAACTAACGCCATATAAAGCACTTTGATGCATACCAACATTTTTTGTCATACATCAAAGCGCTTTACATGGCGTTCTTCTTTCTTTTTTATTGCTGTCCGGTTTCCCCCATTCTGATATTATCGCTCACGGATCGCACCGATTGCACGGATTTTTTGGCTTATGCAATGTGCTTTAGCACCACGGAGATGACGGAATTGACGGATTTTGTGAGCATTGCATGCTCACTTCGCTATTAGCTCGTTGCTGCGACCAGGTACCTTACTACATAATCTGTGCTAACGTAATTCGCCACGGGTACGTTACGGGCCAATAGCGAAGTGAGCATACAATGCTCACAAAATCCGTAAAATCCGTCATCTCCGTGATGCTAAAGCACGTTGCATAAGCCAAAAAATCCGTGCAATCGGTGCAATCCGTGAGCGATAATATCAGAATGGGGTAACCGGACAGCAATAAATTTATAAAAGCCATAGGACGAGAAAGTAGCACTTGGGACCTTTTACCATACTACAACAACTTACATGCAGAGTATCTTACATCTTACACTAACACGCTGCAACTCATTGATTGTCAACATTTTACTTAGTGTAAGATGTTACCAATACCACCTACACGCGACCTACACAACCCTCACGCTGCCACACGACACAAGCACGGGAGAACAGTATCACGGCATAGGGGAGCAGAAAAGTCTGTTGCTCCGACCGATTTTTCTGCGTCCTTGTGCCGTATTATCTACTGCATACGTCCATGTTGACTGCGAGGCTGCGGGGTAAGGTGTGTAAGATGTGTGCAAGGGTGTGTAAGAT
>OODA01000020.1_pt1 | contig 155579 bp, 117 predicted proteins | sample 1671341 | NCBI WGS metagenome assembly OODA01 (sample SAMN06348147, study PRJEB24527) | human gut metagenome | biome: human gut; feature: ankylosing spondylitis patient; material: feces | host: Homo sapiens | place: China | collected 2015-10 | reverse complement strand
GCTTGCCGGGGATTGCAAATCCCCGGAACGCCTGGCGGGGGACTTTATGGGGCAAATACCTAATTGTAAATCCCCGGAACGCCTGGCGGGGGCAAATCTCTATATTCAAAGTAACGCCTGTGTTCAAAGTTCCGAAGAGGAGGATTATCCAGCTCCGCCTACGATGCCCAAGAAGCTGCCGAAACTGGTGGAGCTGCTGATATCCAAGACTCCGGAAATCTATCAGCCTGCTGTGGCTTGCGCCATTTTCCCTCCGCTGGCTACCCATCTCTGGAGAACGAAATTCAGATATATCGATAACGTGGAGCACGAAGCTACCCTGATGACCTGTCTGCTTGCTGGTACAGGTGCAGGTAAAAGTTGTGTGCAGAAACCTATCGATTTCATCATGGAGGACATCCGTAAAAGAGATGCCGAAAACCTGAAGCGTGAGAAGGAATGGAAAGAGGAGATGATGCGCAAGGGTGCCAACAAGGATAAGCGCAAGCGCCCTGAGAATCTGATTATTCAGGAGATTGATGCTGATATGACCAATCCTGCCTTCGTGATGCGTACCGCTGAAGCCAAGGAACATTTCCTTTATACTTCGCTCAACGAAATCGACCAGTTTGATGCGCTGAGAGGTATCGGCAATCAGCAGTTCCGCATCATGTGCCTCGCCTTTGACCCTAGTAATAAATTCGGACAGTCTCGCGTGGGAATCCAGAGCGTTACCGAGCGTGTCTGCGTCCGCTTCAACTGGAATGCATCCACTACCATCGACAAGGGACAGCGATATTTCTCGAAGGTGCTGACGGATGGTCCGCTGAGCCGTATCAACTTCTGTACCATTCCGGAGCGGGAGATTGGCGAGGATATTCCCATCTATGGCACCTACGATGATGAATTCAGAAATTCTCTGAAGCCCTACATCGAAAATCTCTGTATGGCGTCGGGATTGGTGGAATGCCAGGAGGCGTATGAACTTGCCGTGGTATTGAAGAATGAGAATGCCGAGTTTGCACGTACTTCGCAGAACCGCATCTTCGAGAATTTCTCGTTCCGTGCCAACGTCATCGCCTACCTCAAGGCGTGCGTGCTCTATGTTGCCAACGGCTACAGATGGGAGCCGGAGATGGATGATTTCATCCGCTGGAGCGAGCGTTACGACCTCTACTGCAAGATGCGTTTCTTTGGCGATATGATAGCCCGGGAGAACAGTGCCGGCGAGAAGAGTTCGAAGCGTGGACCAGAGAATCTGCTTCAGCTGTTGCCCGATATCTTCACCATGCCGCAGTTGGATGCCATCCGTATGGAGCATGGATTGAATGCGAAGGGTACCCGGAATGTGATCAAGCAGTGGATTTACCGTGGGTATATCGAGCGAATCTCTCCGACCGGCGAGGACGGGAAAAGTGGTTACGGTTACAGTAGTTACAGTTTCAAGAAGCTGAAGTACCGCCATGACGGGCTGGTGCTTGAAGCTTGATTTTTAAATTAATTGAATATTTATGGAAATAGTATTGAAGCGTATAGCCAAGAAGAACAGCTATACCATTGGTCGCCTCTATATCCTGAAGGATGAGGAGGTAGAGAGAGTGGTTCACTCTTCATGGATGAACCCACAGTTGAAGCGTTGGTTCGAGCATAAGATAGATGCCGGAAAACTGACACAGGAGCGTTATTTCTGCGACACCCTGGAGCCTACGTGGCGCAACCTGAAGGGCGTGGAACTCCAGCCCGAGGAGGTGAACGTGCGCCTGGGCAGGGTTTCGGGCAAGAAGGCGCAGAAGATGAAGGGCACTACGGCGATTCCCGAAGGCACCTATCCGTTGTTAGTCACCAAGTCGCCCCGCTTCAAGGAGTGGCTGCCGTATCTGCAGGGTGTTCCTGATTTCGAGGGCATCCGCATCCATGCCGGCAACTACCCTGACGATACCCAGGGCTGCATCCTGGTGGGCGAGAACAAGGTGAAGGGCATGGTGGTGAACTCCCGTATCTGGCTGCATCGCCTGATGAAATGCATCAGCGAAGCGAGAGAAAAGGATGAATCCGTCTGGATTACCATCATCTGATGGGGCTGATGGCTCTTCCGATTGGGGGCAACTGCTATAGATTACTTACAGATATCTTCAGGATTCTCGGCCTTTTTTATAATATTAAGACCGGGAATCCGTTATTATTATCGAAGATAAAAGTAATCAATCAAAAATAATAAAAAAAAGAAAGAAAAGAAGAAACAATGCTCAAGATTGTCATGATCATGCTATGCGGAATTGGTACGGGGTACCTGCTCCGCAACAAGAAAATGAGTTTTATTGGCCGTGTCATCACGGCGCTTATCTGGGTACTCCTCTTCCTGCTCGGCATTGAGGTGGGAGCGAACCCTCGTATTATCAATGGTCTTCAGACCCTGGGACTCGAAGCCATCGTGCTTACGATAGCCGGAAGTCTGGGTAGTGCAATCTTTGCGTGGGTATTGTGGAGATATGTCTGCAGAAAGGAGGCTGGAAATGAAAGGTAGTCTGATTATCGTAGGCTTCTTCGTGCTGGGCATCATCGTGGGAGTGTGGGATGTGATTCCTGCCAGTTTCCTGGCGAGCGACGTGAGCTATTATGCCCTCTGCTGCCTGATGTTCTGCGTGGGTATCAGCATCGGTTGCGATACCTCTATCCTGAAGAGTTTCAGAAAGGTGAATCCCCGGCTGATGATGCTGCCGGTGATGACCATCCTGGGAACCCTTGCCGGATGCGCGGCTGCCTCCCTGATACTGGGACACCGTCAGATTTCCGACTGTCTCGCCATCGGTTCGGGCTTCGGATACTACTCATTGTCGAGCATCTTCATCACGCAGTATCGGGGTGCCGAGCTGGGAACCATCGCCCTGCTTGCCAACATCTTCCGTGAGATTCTCACCCTGCTTGGTGCGCCTCTGCTGGCGAAGTATTTCGGCAAGCTGGCACCTATCAGCGTAGGTGGAGCCACCACGATGGATACCACGTTGCCTATCATCACCCGCTATTCGGGCGAGAGCTTCATCATCGTTTCCATCTTCCACGGCTTCTGCGTAGATTTCTCCGTACCGTTCCTAGTTACCTTCTTCTGTTCGCTCTAACGGCTTCCTTGCCGCTAGAGCTTTCTTGCTTTATCAAAATCCATTCAGCTCGATGTATTCATCATCGGCTTCAGATTCTGGGGCATTCGAGTCATCGAAGTAGATGCCGGTATCGGTATCTTCTGCTGGCTGGCCCTCGATATCGATTCCATTATCTTCAGGATTCTTCTTCTGAGAATCATTTTCTTCCTTCAGAGATTCTTCCTCCTTCTGGGAATCCTTATCCACTACGATTTCCGTTGGCTCCATCAGCAGGCGCATCTTGCTGATCTTCAGCGGTGCAAAGTGACGGGTATAGAACTTGTCGTAATCATCATACGAGAGATTTCTGCCCAAAAGCTCGAGGTTCGGCTCGCTGATCACATAGCTTCTCGCCTTGGAAATCAGACGGAGGATGCCGGCTTGCTGATGCAGCTCGTTGGCATACTGGCGCGCCTCGTCGTAGTTCTGGAAACCGCTTACCTGCAGGCGATGCAACCCCTGGAGGTCTTCGATGCTGATGTCGAAATTGCGCGCCATATAGGTGGTGAAGTTATACTTGGCTACCTCGAAGAGCAGTTGGTTCTCGTTGACGGAATCTGGACTGTAGGCGAGCAGGAAGACAAACCGGTCGTTGCGGTCGGCAGAGAATCCTTTCTGCTGGGTGGTGTCCTGGGCGCTGATCACATCGCTGCGCTTCGCCCAGACATTACTCAGGTCGAACTTTCCGCCGTAGAGTCGTCTTCCGGCATTCACGCCGTTTACGATCATTCCCGCCATCTCGCTCAAACGGCTGTTGGGATATTGCGCTATCACCAGGTTCATCTTTTCCAGACATTCGGAAACCTTGCCCTCGTTGAGCTGGGTCATACCGCTGATGAAGAGGAACTTGTCGCGGTTGGCGCCAGTAGGGAACCGCTTGTCTGATATTTCCGAGTTGTGCATCACCACCTCGTACTTGCCCTCCTTGAATGCCTGATAGGTGAGGGTGTAGATGGAATCTTCGATGTGTACCCCCATCCTCGCATTCTCCAGATAGTAAGGGTCGGAGAGGAGGGCGGTGAACTGACTTTCGGGGTAATCCTTCTTCAGTTTTTCGACATAGCTGTTTGCCATCTGAGTTTGCTTCTTTCGGGAATAAAGCAGATACAGATGGTAATAGGCTTCGTCGAGATGTGCGAAATTCGGGTAGTTGTCCACCAGTCGGAGCAGCATCTTCTCGCTCAGTGCCAGGTTGTCGAGCCGGTCTTTGAAGATGATGCCGGCATGGTATAAGCCATCCGCCAGGAGCTGGTTGCTCGCTGACATCTGTTCTGGGGTGAACGGAATCTGAGCCAGATAATAAGCCCGCTGATGAGGGTCGAGGCTGGCGCTATCGGCAGATGGCTTGCCGGATTCTTTCTGGGATAAAGAATGGAATAGAGAATCTCGTGATGCATCAGGCTGAAGATTTGAATCTTGATCAGAATTCGTTCCTTGCTTGGAATCTGTTCTCTGTGTTGAAGATGTTCCTTGCTCGGAATCTGTTCCTTGAGCGATATCCGTTTCTTGCGCCGAAGCTACAACTGTTTTGTTGATTCGCTGCCAGTTGTCGAGGTTCTTTCGCTTGCCCCAGAGTTTCTCGAAGAGCGCCTTACCTTGGCTTACGGCTACAGGGGAATAGAAATACCAGGTATTGGTATTTCCGAATTCATTTCCTGATGCATTTCCGAATCTGTTTCCGGAATCATTCCCGAATCCGTTTCCGGAACCATTCCCGGAACCATTCCCATCAACTCCTCCTTCATATTCCGAATTCTTCTCTGCACCGTCTTCCCATCTCCTTCTTTCTTCCTCTTTCTCCTTTCTTTTCAGGGCAGCTATCACACGGTCGATGGCTGCATTTCTGTCTCTCTCGTCCATTTTGGCAAGAGACTGCAGGGAATCCTGGAGGGCGATGGCATCGGTATAAGGCACCAGCTCGTCCAGTACCTTGGATCGATGAGCCAGTTGCGGATAATCCTTTCTGTCCTGATCGAGCAAGCCGATTGCTTCGCCATAGCAGCGCTTGGCATCAGCATATCGCCCGGTTTCCCAATACAGATTGCCCAGACGCAGCAGGAGTACACCCTTCTCTATACCGTTTCGGGTAGCCTTCCGGTTGCCTTTTTCATAGGCATAGATAGCACGCAGGGTATCTTTCTGGGCCAGGTGGATGTTGCCGATGGCATAATATACTTGGTCCAGATAATCCTTGTTCTTATCCGATGCCGCCATGCGCTTGAGTCGGCTGATCATCTTCCTGCTGTTACCCGAAGCCAAGACCTCGGTGATGGCGATGCGGGCATTAAACTCCAGTTCGTAGGGCGGATTGAGCCGGATGACGTGGCGGAAAGCCTGATAAGCCTCCTGCCGGTTGCCGATGGAAGCCTGCAACTGTCCCATCAGATACCACTGGCGGGCTTTCTGCTTGTGTCGCATCTCATGGCTTATCACCTTCCTGAGATAGGGAATCGCCTTCCGGGCATCCCCCGTGTGGATATAGTAATCGGCGAAGGCATAATCCCATTCCTTCTGGGCACGCCAGTGGATGGAATCGCGCTGGATGTTTCGGATCACATCTTCTGCATCGTAGGTCCATCCCTGCTCGATATAGCATTTGGCAAGCCAGGCGCGCGCCTTGCCGTAGATGGCAGGCTGGGTGGAGTAAAGGCGGCTCATATAGGCGAAGGTGGCAGCGGCCCCCTCGAAATCCCCCTTCTGGAATTGCGATCGGCCCATCAGCATCCACGCTTTCCATAAAAACGGATTGTATTCCCTGCGACTGAGCCATTCGATATCTTTCGCCGTCTTTCTCTTGCCGGGCTCCCAAACGGGGCGGCGCTTGATGCTGTGCTGGTGGATGGCTTTCTCGCATTTCTCGATGGCACGGTCGAAGTTGGCTTTGCCCAGATCGCGGCTGTTCCTGTTGCCTACGATATAGAGCGGAATCTGCTCCGTAAAGTTGTCCCGGTTGCCTTCTTCCTTCTCCAGCGCCCCGTCGATATAAGCCACGGTACCATTATAATAGGTATTGTATCGGGCATTAAAGGCATGCCACCACCTGCTCTGCGCCGTATTCTTCTGCGTAGAGCATCCCGTAAGGATCGCTGCAATCACAGCGAGTCCTATCAGAAAAAGGAGCTGGATGGGGCTTTTGCCTTTCATACTTTCTATTGTTTATCTGGCATCTTTCTCCTGATGCCCAGGACGATTTTGGCTAGTGCGAATACCACGATGCTGATGAAGATGATGGTGGCACCCGATGGCACGTTGAGCAGATAACTGATGTAGAGACCGGCGATGCAGTCTATCCATCCCAGGATGATGCTTGCCCATATCATCTGCCTGTAATTGTAGGTGAAGAGGTTGGCGGTCATCTGCGGAATGGTGAGCAGACTGATGGCGAGCACGATGCCCACCATTTTCAGTGTAGCCACGATGGTCATGGCGATGAGCGTCATCATCAGGTATTCGATGGCTGTAACCGGCAGATGCTGCGAACGGGCGAAGGTACTGTCGAATGCGATGTTCTGGATAGGGCGCAGGAGAAAGGTGAAGAGGAGGGCTACGATGAGGGTGAGCCCGCCCAGCAGCCACAGGTCTGCGCTGTCGATGGCAAGGATGCTTCCGAAGAGGAAGGAGGGCAGGTCGGGCATGAATCCTGGAGTCAGGAAACAGCAGATGATGCCCACGCTCATTCCCAGGGTCCAGAACATAGCGATGGCGGAATCCTTTCGCACATCTTTCTTGCGTGATATCCATTGTACTCCGAAGGCGCTGAGAATGGCGAAAACCATGGCGGAGAGTATCGGATTGATTCCTGTAAACACACCGATGCCGATGCCCCCGAAAGAGGCATGGGTGATGCCGCCGCTGATGAATACCAATCGGCGGGTAACGATGTAGGTTCCGATAAAGCCGCACAGGATGCTTGCCAGAAAGGCGCCTATCAGTGCGTTTTGGAAAAATGTATATTGTAGTATATCCATGCGTTTACTTTGAACTTTGAACTTGGAGCTTTGAACTTTATGATTGGCAAAGCTGCTGATCTTAGAACAGCGAATTTCTAGCTTAAAAAGCCGATGACTTCATCCTTCAGCTGGTTGGGCAGGTTGATGCCTCTCAGTATCAGGCTTCTGTTCCATCCAGCCACTTCTTCCGGCTGCATGGTATAGAGCACTTCCGAGAATTCCTCAACCTCCTCATCGGTATAGGCGTCGGCATCACGACCGGCAAAGCGGTCGAGATCCTCATCATCGTAATATTCTATTTCTTTGGTGGCGGCTTCCATCATGCACTCCTGCTCGCACTTCGAGTTCTCACCGTTGCAGGTGTTGCACGATACGCCTTCCTGCAAAGGCTCCTCGTCCTCTCCCCTGCGGTGAGATACGATTCCGAATATGGCGCTGATCAGGCCTAATGCCACTAGGGCTAAAACTAAATATAGCATTTACTTTGAACTTTGAACTTTGAACTTTGAACTTTGAACTTTGAACTTTGAGCTTTGAACTTTGAGCTTTGAACTTTATGATTAGCAAAGGCTGTTGAATTCTTCACTCTTCACTCTTCATTCTTCACTCTTCATTCTTCACTCTCAATAATCTCAAACCCTACTTTCTTCAGGTCTTCCCAATAATGAGGATAGGATTTGCTCACTACCTCCGGATTGTTGATCTCGATCTGAGGGAACTTGAAGGCGAGAGGGGCGAATGCCATCGCCATACGGTGATCCTCGTAGGTATCGATTGGAGCAAATGAAGGCTCGCAGGTTTCGCCATCCCAATACAGAGTGTTGTCGTTTTCATCGTGGATGACATAGCCCACCTTCTTCAACTCTGTCTTCAGTGCCTCGATGCGGTCGGTCTCCTTGATCTTCAAGCTGGCAAGACCCGTGAACTTGAACTTCACACCCAAGGCACAGCAGGCTACCACGATGGTCTGAGCCAGATCAGGAGAACCGGAGAAATCGTAATCGAATTTCGGCAGAAGACAGCGGTTCGCCTTCAGCACAACATTCGAAAGATGGTCATGGTTCTCAAATTCACTTTTCACTCCCAGCAGACTGAAGATGTATTTCACCACGGAATCTCCCTGCTTCGAGCAGTCCATCAAGCCTTCGAGCTGGATTCTGGAGTCGATGTTGCCATTCAGTGCCATCATCTCATACCAGTAGGAAGAAGCACTCCAGTCGTTCTCTATCATATAAGAAGTCTCCTTGTAAGGCTGTGGCTTCACGGTGATGGTGTCCATATCCGTCCAGTCGGCATCGGCACCATATTCCTTCATCGTCCAGAGCGTAAGGTCGATGTAAGGGCGGGATGCAATCTCTCCTGTCAACTTCAGTTCCAGTCCGTTCTTCAGAATCGGACCGATCATCAGAAGCGCCGAGATGTATTGCGAACTGATATTGCCCACTACCTCCAGGTGGCCGCCTTCCAGCGCCTTGCCCCGGATATGGAGTGGGGGATAACCTTCCTTCTTCTCGTAGGTGATGTCGGCACCCAGATAGCGCAGGGCATCTACGAGGATGCCGATAGGGCGGTTCTGCATGCGCTCGGTGCCGGTGATGGTATGTTCGCCTGTGGTGGCAGAGAGATAGGCGGTCATGAAACGCATGGCTGTGCCAGCTGCCTTGATGTTGATGACCTCGGGCATATTCTGAAGGGCGGCAACGATTACTTCCGTATCATCGCAGTCGCTCAAGTTGTCGGGATGGATATGGCTTCCAGCCATCGCACTGATTACGAGAGCTCGGTTGCTGATACTCTTGGATGCTGGCAAGTTGATACTTGCGTTCAGTTGGCTTGGTGCCTTGATGGTATATTTTATCATACGCGTACCTTATATTATATATATTTTAGTGCAAAAGTACAAAATAAAAAGTATATACGCTAGTTTTCTGGCGAAAAGTTTTCGAAATATCTCAAAAAAAAGCATGGGCTGCCGTGCTCTGTTTTCATCTCTTGCTATCAATATGTAAACGAGATAGGGGTATTATTGGGATATATTGAGATATGGCTGTTTCAAAGTGTAAAAAACAACCCCCTAAAATGTCAAATTGTAATTTTGTGTGCGTTTTCTTTCAAAAAGTAAAACTGACCCCAAAAATAACATAAAATAGCGTTAAGGAATGATACAACTTACCGGAATTTGTAGTACCTTTGCATCAGAAAAAAGAAACAACAGACAATAAGTAACAATCTAAAAATAAAGAATATGAAACGAGTTATATTATTCTCATTGATGGCTCTCATGACCGTAGCTGCTTTCGGTCGCAAGCACGTAGAGAATGCAACAGTAGTAGCAGACACTATTTTCTATGCAGAAAATATGAAAAATGTAGCTAGTGCAGATCAGGCTAGTTATTACAGATTGCTGATGACTACCGGCGCTGGCATCAATAAGAAGGATGTGTTCCAGGACTTCTATATGAATGGTAATCTTCGTGCCGAGGGTGGCTACAGCTTCATCGATCTCGGTAACGACCGCAATACGATCTTCAATGGTGAGGTTACTACTTTCTACAAGAATGGTAAGGAGAAGTGGCACGGAAAGTATGTTAACGGCAAGCGTGAAGGATACTTCACTCTCCAGCTCCGTGAAGGTGGCGTGGCTATTGTTCAGTTCAAGAATGGTAAGTCTATTCACAATTACTTCATGGTAACATACAAGGATGGTACCACAGAGAAGAAGAACCTCTCTGAGATTCAGTCTTTGATGTAGAAGATCTCTAGAATAGGAAATCTCTCTTAAATTAAATAGAAAATCTCTCTTAAATTAAATAGAAAATCTCTCTTAAATTAAATAGAAAATCTCTCTTAAATTAAATAGAAAATCTCTCTTAAATTAAATAGAAAAATCTCTCTTATATAAATTAAAATTTTATGTTGATATGACCAATATGGGGATGGCTTCCGGGAGGAAGGTACATCCCCTTTATTTTTTCTGATATATGCATAACTGAAAAAAGGTCTGGCGATGATATTCGCCAGACCTTTTTACAATATTTAGAGTGCCAGGTCAACCTCTACCGGGCAATGGTCGCTGCCCATGATGTCGGTATGAATCTTGGCTTCTGTAATCTGTTCTCTCAAGCGGTCGGATACCAGGAAGTAGTCGATACGCCAGCCGGCATTCTTCTCGCGTGCCTTGAACCGGTATGACCACCACGAATAGGTAACCTCATCGGGATGCAGATAGCGGAAGGTATCTGTAAAGCCGTCGTTCAGAAGCTCGGTCATCTTCTCGCGTTCCTCGTCGGTAAAACCGGCATTGCGGCGGTTGGTCTTCGGATTCTTGATATCTATCTCCTGATGTGCCACGTTCAGGTCGCCGCAGACCACCACAGCCTTCTTGGCATCCAAAGCCTTCAGGAACTTGTGGAAATCATCTTCCCAGATCATACGGTAATCCAGTCGTTTCAACTCGGTCTGGGAGTTCGGGGTATAGCAGGTTACGAGATAGAAGTTGTCATACTCCAAGGTGATGACTCGTCCTTCGTGGTCGTGCTCCTCCACGCCCATACCGTAGTTCACGCTCAGTGGCTGGTGGCGGGTATAGATGGCAGTGCCCGAATATCCCTTCTTCTCGGCATAGTTCCAGTAGCTTTCGTAGCCCTCGAACTTCAGGTCGAGCTGCCCTTCCTGCATCTTGGTCTCCTGCAGGCAGAAGAAGTCGGCATCGAGCGCCTTGAACTGGCTCTCGAAGTCCTTGCCCACGCAAGCACGCAGGCCATTCACGTTCCAGGATATAAACTTCATATTACTTTGAACTTATTTAGATTCTCTTGCTCTCACCTCTGAGCAGGCTCATGAACTCCTGACGGGTGTTCAGTGAATTGAATACGCCGCTGTAATCGCTGGTAGTAGTGATGGAGTTCTGCTTCTCCACGCCACGCATCTGCATGCACATGTGCTTAGCTTCTATCACCACCATCACGCCCTGAGGATTCAAGGTCTCCTGGATGCAGTCCTTGATCTGCTGGGTAAGGCGCTCCTGCACCTGAAGGCGGTGGCTGAAGATATCTACCACGCGGGCAATCTTGCTCAGTCCGGTAATCTTGCCGTTAGGGATGTAAGCCACGTGTACCTTGCCATAGAAAGGCAGCATGTGATGCTCGCAGAGAGAGAAGAAATCAATGTCCTTCACGATGACCATCTGGTCGTATTTCTCCTCAAAGAGGGCATCGGTCAACACCTTGTGAGCATCCTGATAGTAGCCGCGGGTCAATACCTGCATCGCCTTGGCTACGCGCATAGGAGTCTTGACAAGTCCTTCGCGCTCTGTGTCTTCACCCAGGAGCTTCAATACTTCCTTATAGTGTCCTGCGAGTTCATCCAATCCCTCGCGAAATTCTGTTTCTGGATTCATATCTTATATACTTTGAACTTTGAATTTTGAACTTTGAACTTTATGAATAGTAAGACTGTTGAATTCTTCACTCTTCACTCTTCACTTTTCACTCTTCACTTACTTTAATATTGCACGGTAATCTGTCCCTTTACCAGGCATGCCTGTCTGTATCCCAGGGCTTTCACCTTGGCAAGCACCTTCTTAGCCTCGCCCAGTTCTCGGAAGTTGCCCATGCGGCAAATCCATCTTGGCGAGTAGAAGTGCACATATACAGGCTGGTCTGGGAACTTCATCTTGATGTTGTTGCCCGTCTGTTCAGCCTTCAGTCGGTCGTTGCGTGAGTTACCTCCGGCAAAGATCTGTACTCTATATCCTGTAACCTTATAACTTCTGCGCATTACCTTCTTGCGCATGTCCACTACAGGCATCTCGGTTTCTTCCTGATGTGTCTCAGCCTTCTGTGCATTGTTTCCATGCTGTTTCTCCTTGGCAGTTTCGTGCTGTGGCTCGGCCTTCTTGAGCGAGTCTGGAGTCTGCTTGTGAGAGTCCGGAGTCTGCTTGTGCTGGGCAGCTGGAGTTACTTCTTTTTGCTGAGTATCTGTTGGTTTCTTCTGTGGTTGTGGGGTAGTCTTAGTCTTATCGTCCTGTGGATTCACCTGATTCGTATGGGTTGGAACCTGTTTCCCGTTCACCAATTCGTCGATAGCCTTGCTTTGGTGTACGGTCACGACACCCTGTCCTGGATTCTTCTGCTTGAGATGATCCAAGTAAGTCTGCGCATTCATCTGGATAGATGAGCAGAGGATGAAAATCAATAATGTGACGAATTGTTTCATGACTATACCTTATTTAATATATATATACCTTTTATTAATATATAATGTGTCAGCAATCTGTTTCTGTCATCCTATAAAGATAGGGAAAGGGATGCCCCCAGGAAAGAAGGCATCCCCTTTGGTAAATATCCTTGTGAGATTACTTCTTCCAAGCGTCGATGATACCCTTGAAATCAGCAGCCTTCAAAGAAGCACCACCGATCAAACCACCGTCGATGTTTGGCTTAGCGAAGAGCTCAGGAGCGTTGCTAGCCTTGCAGCTACCACCGTAGAGGATAGATGTCTCCTCAGCAGCCTCGTTGCCATACTTCTCTGCTACGATAGAGCGGATGTATGCCAACATCTCCTCAGCCTGGTCAGAAGTAGCAGTCTTACCTGTACCGATAGCCCAGATTGGCTCGTAAGCGAGGATGATGTTCTTCCAAGCGTCAGCGCTCAAGTGGAATACTGAACCCTCCAACTCAGCCTTAACAACCTCGTTCTGCTTCTCAGCCTCACGCTCCTCGAGAGTCTCACCGCAGCAGAAGATAACCTTCAAACCGTTAGCCAAAGCCAACTCTACCTTCTCCTTCAAGATCTCTGCAGTCTCGCCATAGTACTGACGACGCTCTGAGTGACCGAGGATAACGTACTGAGCACCTGTGCTCTTTACCATCTCAGCTGAAACCTCACCAGTGAAAGCACCCTTAGCCTTGTCAGCGCAGTTCTCAGCACCGAGACCTACTACCTCTGAATCCAAAACCTGAGCTACAGAAGCCAAGTGGATGAATGGAGTACAGATTACTACGTCACAGTTTGGCTTGTCAGCTACCAATGCCTCGTTGATCTCCTTAGCGAGAGCAACACCGTCCTGCAGGTTCATGTTCATTTTCCAGTTGCCTGCTACAATTTTCTTTCTCATTTTTCTTTTCTTTTTAAAAGTTGATAATATTCTGTTTGAATTCTCTTTCTTTCTGATCCAGGCACCCCATGCCCAAAGCCGGTCGGCGATGGTAAGGAGTACCAGCGGGATGACAAACCAGGAGATGATGCCGGCTATCTTCTTGGCGGCACTTACTTCCGGCATCTTGCCGATTTCGGTCTTCTCCAGCGGCTTGCCTGCCAGGTCTGCCATCTTTGGCAGGTCGTTGTGGCTCCATTTCCTGATGATGGTTCCGTCTTTCAGCAGCAGGAGTCCCGGGTTGCTGCGTATCACGGTCTTCAGCGTCGTCTCGTCTGTGATATAGAAGGGATATTCTGCTCCCGTGATGTCTTGCCAGTGCCTGATGGCTTTCTCCGTACTTGCCGTAAGGCAGAGGAATGGATATCCATGGTCGGTGGCATACTCGTATATCTCATCGATGCTTCCGAAGTTGCTGTCATCGGCAAAGTCGAGATGCGGCGAGATGAGCAGGAAGGTGTAGCCCTTGCGGTGAATCACTTCCTGGGTGATGTCTTCGCCCGTCTTCGTATCTTCTATACTGAAGTCGTGGATAGGAGGCACGTAGCCTTCTTCGGTCTGCACCGTCTTGCTGTCGATGAAGGTCCAGGTAGAGTCGGGATAGTTGTCTATCGTAAACTCCTTCCGTTCGCCGTTCTTCTCCAGGATGAAGGTGGTGTCAAACTTCGGCTGCTTGGCTCCCTTTGGAATCTCCATGCCCTTGGCGATGTTGGCGCCGATGTGATAAGGGCGGAAGTCGAACTGCGGCAGATACCACAGGCTCCAGGTACTCATCACGATGGAGAAGAGGAAGGTGTAGTTGATCACCACCCACTGTGTCTGTCTCGAGATGAGTCTCGGCATCTCCAGTGGCTTTCTCCAGAGCAGGATGGCGAATACCAGAAGGATGATGTTCTTGATGAATGTCTCCATATTGGTGAGCACTACGGCATCACCGAAGCATCCGCAATCCTTTACCGGGTCTGCGATGACAATCCAGAGTGTAATCAGCGTCATCACGCTCATCACGGCAAGGGTAATCTTGCTCGTCAGTCTCCGTCGGATGGCGAAGAGAAGGAAGATACCGATGGCAAACTCAGCAGTGGCAAGCAATACCGACATCACCAGGGTGCTCCAGTCGGGAAACATCCAGTCGATATGCAGCGCTTCCAGATAGTCGGTTATCTTGTATTGTGTGCCCAGTGGATCCATTCCCTTCACGAATCCTGAGAAGATGAAGGTTACAGCCACGAGCAGTCGCCCGATATTCACCGCTGTTTTTGTTATAATCTGCTTTGCCGTCATAAATTCCCCTTTTACTTAATAGAATGAGCCTTATAGAATGAGCCTTCTTACTTTTCTCCCATTTTAATGGCACCGAAAACTGCGTAGTTGATGATGTCCATATAGTTGGCATCAATGCCTTCTGATACGAGTGTGGCTCCTGCGATATCCTCGATTTCCTTTACTCGCTGTATCTTGGTGAGAATAAAGTCGGTATAGCTGCTCACTCGCATCGATCGCCAGGCCTCGTCGTAGTCGTGATTCTTCTTGAGCATCAGTTGCAGGGCTTCCTGGGCATGCTTGTCGTAGAGCTTCATTGCCTCTTCCGGTGTCATATCCACTTCATCCACGAATGGTTTTTCCAACTGGATGAGTCCTACGATACCATAATTAATAAGCGCGATAAACTCCGGTCGGATGCCTTCGCCTACGAGTGATTCTTTCTTGATTTCAAGCGAGCGGATGCGCTTCGCCTTGATATAGAGTTGGTCGGTTAAGGAAGATGGGCGCAAGATTCTCCAAGAGGCTCCATAATCGTGAAGCTTCTTCTCAAATAACGTTCTACATTCTCCCATAACAACTTTAAACTGCTGTTCTGTTTTCAATAAATCTGCCATAATAATTTCGAAATTCGGTGCAAATTTACGCATTTATTATGAAATAGCCAAATATTTATTTTGTATTTTACATTATTTGCAGTAACTTTAGACAAGTTACGCTGCATCTCAACAATAAAAATAAAAAAAGTGCTTTTTTATTTTGTATTGTCTTCGATTTGCAGTAACTTTGCACCCCGAAATTAAATGAGTATGAGAAATTTGACCAATGCCGAACTGGCGCAAATACTAGATAAGGATATTTTTCACGAGATTTCAGAGGCGGCTGATGCGCTGTCTGTGGAATGCTATGTAGTAGGTGGATATGTGCGCGACCTCTTCCTGGAGCGCCCTTCCAATGACATTGATGTCGTGGTGGTGGGTAGCGGAATTGAGGTGGCTTCTGCCCTCAAGAAGAAGCTGGGCAAGAAGGCACATCTCTCGGTGTTCCGAAATTTCGGAACCGCACAGGTTAAGTATAAGGATACAGAAGTAGAGTTCGTGGGAGCACGAAAGGAGAGTTACAACCGTGATTCGCGCAAGCCGATTGTAGAGGATGGAACCCTGGAGGATGACCAGAACCGTCGCGACTTCACCATCAATGCAATGGCGGTCTGCCTGAACAAGGACCGTTTTGGTGAACTTGTCGATCCGTTTGATGGTGTCTATGACCTGGAAGATGGCATCATCGCCACTCCGCTCGATCCGGATATCACCTTTTCTGATGACCCGCTCCGTATGATGAGATGTGTGCGTTTTGCTACCCAGCTCAATTTCCAGATAGAAGATGAGACTTATGCTGCTCTCTCGCGCAATGCCGAACGACTGAAGATTATCAGTGGCGAGCGTATCTGCGACGAGATGAACAAGATCATGCTCTCCAAGCATCCCAGCAGCGGCTTCTATTATCTGAAGGATACCGGACTGCTCGATCTCATCCTGCCGGAACTGGTGGCGATGGATAAGGTGGAGACCCGCAACGGAAAAGCCCACAAGAACAATTACGACCATACGATGGAGGTTTTGGAGAATGTGTGCAAGCACAGTGATAACCTCTGGCTTCGCTGGGCTGCCCTCTTCCATGATATAGGCAAGCCGAGGAGCAAGCGATGGGACAACAACATCGGATGGACTTTCTACAGCCATAACATTATCGGTGCCAAGATGATTCCTAACATCTTCCGCCGCATGAAACTGCCGATGGATGCCAAGATGAAGTATGTGCAGAAGCTGGTGGAGCTCCACATGCGTCCGATTGTGATAGCGGATGAAGAGGTGACTGATAGCGCCGTGCGCCGATTGCTGAATGATGCCGGTGATGACATCAACGACCTGATGACGCTTTGCGAGGCTGATATCACCAGCAAGAACCAGGTGCGCAAGCAGCGATTCCTGGATAACTTCAAGATGGTGCGCGAAAAACTGGTAGATCTTCAGGATCGTGACTACAAGCGACTGCTCCAGCCATGTATCGACGGCAACGAAATCATGGAGATGTTCCAGCTCAAGCCATGCCGCGAAGTAGGAGTCTTGAAGCAGTATCTCAAGGATGCCGTGCTGGACAACAAGGTGGCAAACGAGCGCGAGCCGCTGATGGAACTCCTGATGAAAAAGGCTCAGGATATGGGCTTGAATATAGCAGGAAACTTAAATAGAAAATAATTTTTGTTAAATAACGGCTCCCTGCGAGCCGTTATTCGTTTATTATTAGTAATTTTGCAGCGTTTTAAAACTGAAAGCGTTGTTTCAGTTTCCGCCAGAGGGCGGTATATATAATAAGGTATGACAAAAAATAACAAATTATAATATAAATAGGTATGAAAATTAAAAACGTTTTGTTTGTTGCAGCAGTTTGTGTTCTTGCTGCTTTGACATCATGTGGTGGAAGTAAGAAGGGCGGTCTGCCTAACTTCGGCGATGATGAGTTTGCCGTGGCTACTATCGGCACTTCCAGCGCCGCATTGCAGACTACCTATCCTGCTACCATCAAGGGTATTCAGGATGTAGAGGTTCGTCCTAAGGTTTCTGGCTTCATTACAAAGGTTTTTGTACATGAGGGTCAGACTGTTTCAGCAGGTCAGGCTTTGTTCTCTATCGATAGCGAGACTTATCAGGCTGCAGTCCGTTCAGCTGCTGCCGCTGTCAATACAGCTAAGGCTCAGGCTAACACAGCAAAGTTGACTTACCAGAACAACAAGAAGTTGTATGATAGCAAGATTATTGGTGAATATGAACTTTCTACAGCAGCTAACAGCTATGCAACCGCTAAGGCACAGGTAGCTCAGGCAGAGGCTGCTCTGGCTTCAGCCCGTGAGCAGTTGGCTTGGTGTACTGTTACCAGTCCTTCTGCCGGTGTTGTAGGTAGCCTTCCTTTCAAGGTAGGTGCTTTGGTCAGCGCTTCTGGCCAGGCTTTGACTACCGTTTCCAACATCAGCACCATGGAGGTATTCTTCTCACTCTCTGAGTCTCAGATCTTGAACATGTCTAAGACCAATGGTAGCGTTCAGGCAGCCATCGCTGCGTTCCCAGCTGTTAAATTGCAGTTGGCTGATGGTTCTATCTATAATCATCCAGGTAAGGTGGTCAAGATGAGTGGTGTCATCGATGCAACTTCTGGTTCTATCTCTCTCATCGCTCACTTCGCTAACCCAGAGAAGTTGCTGAAGAGTGGTGGTGCAGGTTCTATCGTGGTTCCTAACGATCATAACAGTGCTATCGTCATCCCTCAGGAGGCTTGCTCTCAGGTTCAGGATAAGATTTTCGTTTACATCGTAACCAAGGATAACAAGGTGAAGTATTCTGAGATCAAGGTAAATCCACAGGATGATGGCAAGAACTATATCGTAACTTCTGGTCTCCATGTAGGCGACCGCATCGTATTGAAGGGTATCACCAAGTTGACCGATGGTCAGCAGATCAAGCCTATCACTCTGGAGCGTTACAATCAGAAGATTGCTGAGGCTGCCAAGTTGGCTGAGTCTCAGGATAACGCTCATGCCTTCGCTACTGCTATGGGCGGAAAGAAGTAATATATAATAAGGTATAAAGAAAAATAGTAAATTATGTCATTTACAAACTTTATAAAGCGCCCGGTACTTTCGACGGTGGTTTCCATCTTCTTCGTCTTGCTGGGTATTATCGGCTTGGTATCGCTGCCTATCGAGCAGTATCCGAATATCGCGCCGCCTACCATCACGGTAACTGCTACCTATACGGGTGCAGATGCCCAGACGGTGTTGAACTCAGTCGTTGCTCCGCTGGAGGAGAGTATCAACGGTGTGGAGAACATGACTTATATGACCTCTTCCGCGTCTAACTCTGGTTTTGCTCAGATCACCGTTTACTTCAAGCAGGGTTCTGACCCTGATATGGCTGCGGTCAACGTACAGAACCGTGTGTCTCAGGCGCAGTCTCTGTTGCCTGCCGAGGTTACCAGGGTGGGTGTCACCGTAACCAAGCGACAAAGTTCCAACGTTATCATGTTCGCTCTGACTACAGACGATGGACGTTACGACGACCAGTTTGTTACCAACTACGCCCTGATCAACGTCATTCCTCAGTTGAAGCGTATCAGTGGTGTGGGTGATGTACAGAGCCCTTCTACCCGTAACTACTCTATGCGTATCTGGTTGAAGCCGGAGAAGATGAAGGAGTTCGGACTGGTTCCTTCTGATGTTTCTCAGGCTTTGGCAGAGCAGAATATCGAGGCTGCCCCTGGTAGCTTTGGTGAGAGCTCTGATATGCAGTATGAATATACCTTGCGTTACAAGGGTCGTTTGAAGACTCCATTGGAGTATGAGAACATCCTCATCAAGAGCAATACTTCCGGTCAGACTCTCCGTCTAGGCGAAATTGCCAAGGTTGAGTTGGGTGGTTTGCAGTATAACGTAAACCTGCTCAATGATGGTCAGCCTGCCGTGATGGGTATGGTTCAGCAGATTGCCGGTTCCAACGCTACCCAGATTGCAAGCGACGTGAAGAAAACGCTTGATGAACTGGAGAAGAGCTATCCTCCAGGGTTGAAGAATGTCATCCTGATGGATGTTACTGAGTTCTTGTTCGCATCTATCGAGGAGGTTATCTTCACCTTGATCATCACCCTGGTACTGGTGTTCATCGTAGTGTATATCTTCTTGCAGGACTTCCGTTCTACGCTGATTCCTATGATTGCCGTACCTGTGGCTTTGATTGGTACATTCCTCTTCCTCTGGATCTTCGGATTCTCCATCAACCTGCTTACGCTGTCCGCCCTCTTGCTGGCGATTGCGATTGTGGTCGATGATGCCATTGTGGTGGTCGAGGCGGTTCACGCCAAGCTCGACCAGGGTTACAAGAGTGCTCTTACTGCATCTATCGATGCGATGAACGAAATTTCCAGCGCCATCATCTCTATTACATTGGTGATGTCTGCCGTGTTCGTTCCTGTATCATTCATCGGTGGTACTTCCGGTTACTTCTACCGTGAGTTCGGTGTAACCATGGCGGTATCTATCGTTATTTCGGCTATCAATGCGTTGACTTTGTCTCCTGCACTCTGTGCCGTGTTGCTGAAGCCACACGAGGAGGGTCACGAGAAGAAGATGTCTTTCATCGACCGTTTCCACGCAGGATTCAACTATCAGTTTGATAAGATTACCAATAAGTATAAGGGTGGTGTCAAGTGGGTTATCAACCATGGCATCATCGCTGGTAGCTTGGTAGCTGTCAGTATCGTAGGTCTGGTTGCCCTGATGGGTACTACCAAGACGGGTCTGGTGCCTGATGAGGATACCGGTACTATCTTCGCTTGTATCTCTACAGCTCCTGGTACTTCTCAGGAACGTACAGCAGAGGTGGTTAAGCAGGTAGATAAGATGTTGGCTAGCAACCCAGCCATCGCAACCCGTAACGCCATCATGGGTTATAGCTTTATCGGTGGTGCCGGTTCTAACCAGGGTACCATCATCGTGAAGCTGAAGCCATTCGAGGAGCGTCCGGGTGGATTCTTCCACCGTATCAAGGAGGCTTGTACCGGTGGTGGTATTGAGGCGCTGTTTGTCAACCCAATGGAATACACTTCTGTGTTGGGTATGATCTACAAGCAGACTGCTGCCATCAAGGATGCACAGGTTCTTGCCTTCGCTCCACCTATGATTTCCGGTTTCTCTATGCAGAATGGTATTACCATGACCATGCAGGATAAGACCGGTGGCGACTTGAATAAGTTCTTTGATAATGTGAAGAAGTTCCTGGCTGAGTTGAACAAGCGTCCTGAGATTCAGACCGCTCAGACTCAGTATAACCCTAACTATCCTCAGTATATGGTAGATGTAGATGTTGCCAAGACCAAGCAGGCTGGTATCTCTCCATCAACAGTATTGTCTGTAATGCAGGGTTATCTCGGTGGTCTCTACGCATCTAACTTCAATGCCTACGGTAAGCTCTACCGTGTGATGATTCAGGCTGGACCTGAGAGTCGTATGCGTCCAGACGATCTGAGCAAGATTTATGTACGTTGTGCAGATGGCACCATGTCTCCTGTAAGCGAGTTCGTGAACTTGAAGAAGGTTTATGGTCCGTCTAACATCACCCGATTCAACCTGTTTACCTCTATGGATGTATCTGTAACTCCTAACAGCGGTTACTCTACCGGTGACGGTATGAAGGCGATTGCTGAGGTTGCCAAGGAGACATTGCCAGAGGGTTACGGTTATGAGTACTCTGGTTTGACCCGTTCTGAGGCTGAGTCCAGCAACTCTACAGGTTTGATCTTCGCACTCTGTATCGTATTCGTTTACCTCATCTTGAGTGCCCAGTACGAGAGTTACATCTTGCCTCTGTCTGTAGTATTGTCTATCCCATTCGGTTTGGCAGGTGCATTTATCTTCACCAACCTCTTCGGTCACTCTAACGATATCTACATGCAGATTTCGTTGATTATGTTGATCGGTCTGTTGGCTAAGAACGCCATCCTGATTGTACAGTTCGCCCTCGAGCGTCGTCGTACGGGTATGGCTATCAAGTACTCAGCTATCCTGGGTGCCGGTGCCCGTCTCCGTCCTATCCTGATGACCTCTCTGGCGATGGTTATCGGTCTGTTGCCTCTGATGTTCGCATCAGGTGTAGGTAAGAATGGTAACCAGACTTTGGGTGCTGCCGCCGTAGGTGGTATGTTGATTGGTACTATCTGTCAGATCTTCGTGGTTCCTGCTCTCTTCGCAGTCTTCCAGTGGTTGCAGGAGAAGTTGACTCCATTGAAGTTCGAGGATGAGTTGAACGAGGAGGCTGCTGCCGAGTTGGTGCAGTATGCTAACGCTGCTCATCACAAGAAGGGTATCGAGAAGAAGTAATAACGCAATGTAACTTCAAAGGAAATAATGAAAAAGAATTTAAATATCATCATATTGGGTCTCGCAGCGCTCTCCTTGAGCAGCTGCAAGACTCTCTACGGAAAGTATGAGCGTCCGGATGTGAAGACCAGCGGTATCGTTCGCGATGTAGCTTCTGATACAGATACTTTGGCTGTAAAGGATACGACTACCTTCGCCAATATCCCTTGGCGCAGTGTCTTCACCGACCCTCAGCTCCAGTCGCTCATCGAGAAGGGATTGAACAACAATGTCAACCTGCTCAATGCGGCTTTGAACGTGAAGATGGCAGAAGAGCAGTTGAAGTGTGCCAAGTTGGCATTTGTGCCTTCTTTGTCTTTCACTCCTCAGGGAACCATCGCTTCCTGGGATGGCAATGCTGCTACCAAGACTTACAGCTTGCCTGTTACAGCCAGTTGGATGGTTGACCTCTTCGGCAACCTGCTCTCTCAGAAGCGTGGTGCCCAGATGGCGCTGCTCCAGTTGCAGGACTATCAGGTGTCTGTAAAGACCAACCTCATCGCCAACATCGCCAACATGTATTATACCTTGTTGATGCTCGACAAGCAGGTGGAGCTGGTAAACAATATGGAAGGATTGACCAAGAATACCTGGGAGATGATGAAGGTGCTGAAGGATACCAAGCTTGGTTATCGCGGAACTTCTGTTCAGGCAGCCGAGAGCAACTACTATGCTGTGTTGACTCAGAAGACCGACCTGTTGCGTCAGATTCGCGAGACAGAGAACTCCCTGAGTCTTCTCATCGGCGATCAGGCTCATTCTATTGCCCGTGGCAAGCTGGAGAATCAGAGTCTTCCTGCAACATTCTCTACAGGTGTAGGCATCCAGTTGCTCAACAACCGTGCTGATGTTCACGCAGCCGAGATGAATCTGGCTCAGTGCTTCTATGGCATTGAGACTGCTCGCAGCAAGTTCTATCCATCTATCACCATTTCTGGTACAGGTGCATTCACCAATTCTGCTGGTGCAGGTATCGTGAATCCAGGCAAGTGGTTGCTTTCTGCTGTTGGTTCATTGGTTCAGCCTATCTTCCAGAATGGTAGAATCATTGCCGGATTGAAGGTGGCTAAGATGCAGTATGAGCAGGCTTACAACACTTGGCAGAACACCGTGCTGAAGGCAGGTAGCGAGGTGAGCAATGCCCTGGTACTCTACAACTATTCTGACGAGAAGGGTAAGGTGGAGGCTAAGCGCATCGCCGTACTCGAGCAGAACGTAGAGGATACACGTAAGTTGATGTCAGAGGCTGGCGGTTCTTATCTGGAGGTCATCCAGGCACAGTCTTCACTGCTCAACGTACAACTCTCAAAGGTAGCTGATGACTTCTACAAGATGCAGGCAGTAGTTAATCTCTACTATGCATTGGGTGGAGGAGCTAAGTAATTTATAGTTAATAATTAATAGTTTATAGTTATGGCTAGTATAATAAGTCCAAAGGCAGAGGTCTCTCCAAAGGCTAAGATTGGAGACAACTGCAAGATCTATCCATTCGCCTATATCGAGGACGATGTGGTCATCGGCGACAACTGCATTATCTATCCCTTCGCGAGCATCATGAACGGTACTCGCATGGGTAATAATAATAAGGTGTTCCAGGCAGCCGTTATCGCTGCCCTCCCACAGGATTTCAACTACACCGGTGAGGAGAGTGAGGTAGTGATTGGCGACAACAATACCATCCGTGAGAACGTGGTTATCAACCGTGGTACTCACAAGGGTGGCAAGACCGTTCTGGGCAACAACAACTTCCTGATGGAAGGTGCCCATATCTCTCACGATACAGTTATCGGCAACGGTTGCGTATTCGGTTATGGTACCAAGATTGCAGGCGACTGCGTGATTGGTAACGGTATCATCTACTCAACATCCGTAGTAGAGAACGCCAAGACCCGAGTCGGCGACTTGGCGATGATTCAGGCAGGTACCACCTTCTCTAAGGATATTCCTCCTTATATCATTGCCGGTGGAAAGCCTGTGAAGTATGCAGGTCCTAACACCATCATCATGGAGGCAGCCGAGGTTACCGAGAAGGTTCGCAAGCATATTGCTAATGCCTACCGACTGGTATTCCATGGTCAGACATCCCTCTTCGATGCCATCAACCAGATCAAGGATCAGGTGCCAGATGGTCCGGAGATTCAGAACATCATCCAGTTCCTGGAGAGTTCCCAGAAGGGTGTCATCACTAAGATGTAAAATTTGCTTAGAAGGATTTGGATCCTTCAATTCACTATTATGTTTAGTTAAAATTCAAGTCATACCTATTTGAATTTTACTCAGTATTTTGAAAGGGCTGGCCGTGAGGTCAGCCCTTTTTAATGTTTGATAGCATGGGTGATACAACTATCCCTAATAGAAAAAGATTCTATCCCTAATGGAAAAAGCTTCTATCCTTAATAGAAATCTCCGTTCATAAGTTTTGAACGCACATTCAACGATGCTGAACACACATTCAACGTCGCTGAACGTACATTCAACGTCGCTGAACGGAGATTCTCATTAGGCTTAGCAACAATTTCAGTTAATGGTAGCAATAAAATCCTCTTATGATATCCACAAATTCTATTAAGGATAGTCGTAATATCAATCTATTCCATCATCCATTACATACTATAATAGAGTCAAGTACCTTATACAGCGAATCCTTCCTCCCTTAATAATTAATTGAATAAATGCAAATAAATGCAATTTTATTTTGTTATCTCTTCGTTTATGTGTATCTTTGCAAACAATTTGGGTAATTACGCCCTTCCGGTCTGAAAATAAATAGATTTAGAAATGAGAAAGAAACAATATAAGCCTCGCAATCATCGTGGATTGCAGGTTGTTACTTTATGCATCAGCACCGCCATGGTGCTTGTTTTGTTGGGATTGGTCATCTTTTCCGTATTGATGGGAAGAAACCTCTCTTCCTATGTCAAGGAGAACCTGGTGGTACAGGTGATGCTGGAGCAGGATGTTACCAATCCTGAGGGCTTGCAGATGTGTAAGCGCCTGAAGGCACGTCCTTACGTGAAAGGTCTGACCTATATCTCCAAGGAACAGGCTTTGCAGGAGGCTACCCACGATCTGGGTACCAATCCTAGCGAATTTGCCGGTGTGAATCCTTTCCAGCCATCTATCGAAATCACGACACAGGCGGATTATGCCAACAATGATTCCCTGAAATGGATAGCCAAGGAGCTGAAAAGCTATTCGCGCGTGACGGAAGTAAGTTATCAGCACGACCTGATAGAACAGGTGAACAATTCGCTCACCAAGATAAGCATCGGTCTTCTTATCGTAGCCGCCCTGCTTACCTTTATCTCGTTCTCGCTTATCAACAATACGGTGAGACTGGGCATCTATGCCCGCCGATTCTCCATCCATACCATGAAGCTGGTGGGTGCATCCTGGGGCTTCATCCGCAAGCCTTTCATCAAGAGGGCTGTTTTGGTGGGGGTAGTTGCGGCTTTGCTTGCCGATGGTTTCCTCGGTGGATGCCTCTATGCCTGGTCGCTTCACGAGCCGGAACTGGTCAATGTGCTCGGCTGGCAGGAGCTTGCCATCACGGGCGGTTCGGTCTTCCTCTTCGGTATCATCATTACGGCTCTCTGTGCCAATATCTCGGTGAACAAGTTCCTCAAGATGAAGGCGGGAGATCTCTACAAAATTTAAACATTACACATTAAACATTATATATAATGGATAAGAAGAATTTAGCATTTGACAAGATGAACTTCATCTTGTTGGCAATTGGTATGGCAATTGTCATCATCGGTTTCCTCCTGATGAGCGGCGCTGGCTCTAACGAGCACTCTTTCGATGCTGATATTTTCAGTACTCGCCGTATTGTAGTGGCACCAACCGTTACCCTGATTGGTTTCCTCTCGATCATCTATGCGGTTATTCGCAAGCCTAAGGACGAATAGAGTAAGACAATCAAGTAAATAAACAAGGGAGTAGGCTTTTCAATTCCCTATATATAATAAGGTATAAAAAATAATCAGTAATCAATGAATTGGTTTGAAGCTTTAGTGTTGGGACTCATCCAGGGTCTCACAGAGTATTTGCCTGTAAGTAGTAGTGGTCACTTGGCTATCGGTGCCCATCTTTTCGGCATCAATGGTGAGGATAACTTGACTTTTACCATCATGGTACATGTAGCTACTGTGCTGAGTACATTGGTAATTCTTTGGAAGGAAATCGACTGGATTCTGAAGGGTCTCTTCAAGTTCCAGATGAATGAGGAAACCAAGTATGCCCTCAATATCGTTATCTCTATGATTCCAGTGGGAGTAGTAGGTCTGTTCTTCAAGGACCAGGTAGAGGAAGTGTTCGGTTCTGGCTTGCTCATCGTGGGCATCATGCTTCTCGTAACTGCATGTCTTCTTACCTTCTCTTACTTCGCCAAGCCACGCCAGAAGGAGAATATTTCTCCTCTGCATGCATTCATCATCGGTCTCGGTCAGGCACTTGCTGTATTGCCAGGTCTTTCACGCTCTGGTACTACCATTGCTACCGGTCTTTTGCTGGGTGACAAGAAGGAGAAGATGGCTCAGTTCTCATTCCTTATGGTGATTCCGCCTATCTTGGGTGAGGCATTGCTCGACCTCTTGAAGGGTCTGAAGGGAGAAGAGGCTCTTGGCGGCATTGATGCATTCCCTATGATTGTGGGCTTCGTGGCAGCATTCGTATCTGGTTGCCTGGCTTGTAAGTGGATGATCAATATCGTGAAGAAGGGTAAGTTGGTATATTTCGGTATTTATTGTGCTATTGCAGGTGCCGTTACCATCATCTGTTCAATCATTTAATATATGGATTTTAGAAAAGGAGAAATTATAGCCATCGACAAGCCTTATCGCATGTCGAGCTTTGGAGCATTGGCACACGTTCGCTATCTGCTCAGCAAGAAACTCGGCTTCAAGGTGAAGATAGGACATGCCGGTACGCTCGATCCCCTTGCTACGGGTGTGTTGGTGCTCTGCACGGGTAAATGTACCAAGCAGATTGAGCAATTGCAGACACATACCAAGGAATATACGGCTACTCTTCAGTTGGGTGCTACCACGGCAAGCTACGACAAGGAACACAGTGTAAACCATACTTACCCTACCAAGCACATCACCCGTGAGCTGGTAGAGGAGGTGCTGAAGCAGTTTGTTGGCGAGATTCAGCAGGTCCCACCTACCTATAGTGCCGTAAAGGTGAATGGTGACCGCTCTTATGCCCTGCGCAGAGCAGGCGAGGAGGTGCAGCTGAAACCTAAGACCGTGCGTGTGGATGAGATCGAACTCACCGATTACAACGATGAGGAGAAGACGGCAAGCATCCGTGTGGTTTGCGGTAAGGGTACTTATATCCGATCCCTGGCACGCGACATCGGTCGTGCCCTGGATAGCGGTGCCTTCCTCACAGCCCTCCGCCGTACCAAGGCAGGAAGCTTCTCGGTAGAGAACTGCATCGACTTTGACCATTTCCAGGAATGGCTCGATGCACAGGAGATAGAAGACAGCCTTGCCAATAACTAGGCTCGAATTTCGAGATATGACATTAATAGTAAATCATCTTAAGAAAGGAGATATAATATCACATGAAACTATCACAATTCAACTTTAAGTTGCCAGCTGCTCAGGTGGCACTTTATCCACATAAGACTAAGCGTGTGGTCAAGACTGCCAGTGGTGAACGTACTTTCGAGATTACCCGTCGTGACGAGTCTCGACTCATGGTGCTCCACAAGAAGTCTGAAACCATCGAAATGTATAAGAAGGACGAGAATGGCAAGGATATGGTGGATGCTGATGGCAATCCAGTATTCCTGCAGTTCAAGGATATCGTCAACTACTTCGAAGAGGGTGATACCTTCATCTTCAATGATACGAAGGTATTCCCAGCGCGCCTTTATGGTACCAAGGAGAAGACTGATGCCAAGATTGAGGTGTTCCTGCTCCGTGAGCTGAATGCCGAGATGCGCCTTTGGGATGTGCTGGTAGAGCCTGCGCGCAAGATCCGTATCGGTAACAAGCTGTTCTTTGATGATGTCAACGAGATGGTAGCCGAGGTAATCGATAATACCACAAGCCGTGGCCGTACCCTCCGTTTCCTCTATGATGAGGATGGCAATCACGATGTCTTCAAGCGTTCGCTCTTTGCTTTGGGTGAGGCTCCGCTTCCTCGCTATATCATCGATGCCCGTGAGGATCATCACGCTACAGAGGATGATATGGACGACTTCCAGTGTGTATTCGCTGATAAGGAGGGTGCCGTAACTGCTCCTGCTACAGGTCTTCATTTCTCTCGTGAGTTGATGAAGCGCTTAGAGATCAACGGCATCAACGAGGCTTACATCACCCTGCATTGCGGATTGGGCAACTTCCACGAGATTGAGGTAGAGGACCTTACCAAGCACAAAATGGATTCAGAGCAGATGATTATCTCTAAGGAAGCTTGCGAACTGGTGAATAAGACCAAGCAGGAAGGTCATCATGTATGCGCCATCGGTACCAGCGTGATGAAGGCTACAGAAACTGCTGTAGGTACAGACGGAATGATGAAGGAGTTTGATGGATGGACCAATAAGTTCATCTTCCCTCCATACGATTTCGGACTTGCCGACTGTGCTGTTGCCAACTTCTATCATCCAGAGTCAACCTTGATGATGTGTACCGCTGCCTTTGGTGGTTACGACCTGGTGTATGAGGCATACAAGAAGGCTGTGAAGAATGGCTATATGTTTGGTTGCTACGGTGACTCACTGTTGATACTTCCAGACTAAATGGTGGAATAAACAGTTTTTGTACATATAGAAATAATTGATATTCAGTAGATAAGCTGAGTTATCCACAGTTTTCGTAAAAGTGTGAATAAGTATGTATAAAGTATATTTAAGCCTTGGCACGAATCTGGGCAACCGGAAGCGTAATATTCGTGAGGCTATCGATAAAATAGGAGAGCAGATTGGCGTGGTAGAGCGCCAGTCTGCTCTTTACGAAACCAAGCCTTGGGGCTATTCTTCTCCCAATGACTTCATCAATTCCTGTGTGATGGTTCTCACCGCCATGGCTCCTCGTCAGGTGTTGGAGGCTACCCAGCGGATAGAGCAGGAGATGGGCAGAACCCTGAAGTCTGTAAATGGAGAATATCACGACCGCATCATCGATATCGACATTCTGATGATAGATGATCTGGTCATCGACGAGCCCGATTTCAAGATACCTCATCCTCTGATGGAAGAGCGCGATTTCGTGATGAAACCTCTGAAGGAGATATTATAGATGATTCCACATAAAAAGGTTGCTACTTCTTAAGGATAAAGACAGATGGTGGGGAGTGTCATTCCGTAAAAAACAGCGTCAAATGATATAAAATTGCTCATTTACACAATGGTACCTTTACTTTTCTTGGCAAAAAGCTTGGAAGTTATTGCTTAATTCCCTATCTTTGCAAGCAAGAACAAGTAAAGGTGCCATTTCTTTTTCTTAGGATAAAGGCTCTTTCTAGGAACGAACTGACAATTATTTAATTAATAACATAAACCGATACAATTATGAAGAAATCCATCATTTTCGCATTGCTGCTCTCTCTGTTGAGCGTACAGCAAATCCATGCACAGAAGTGGCTCAAGAAATTGGGCAAGGTGGCAGAAAACGTGCTTGCTAATGACCAGAAGACTACCAACAAGGCGTCTGGCTCTATCCCTGGGTGTACAGTAAAGTATACCAGTTGCGTAGCTAATGGCAACGATGTCCATATCAACTTCGTGATAACCAATACCACTTCCAGTGAACTCAAAATGTACTTCAATGCATTTGATGACGGTTCTTGTGCTTTTGATAGCAAGAATGTAAAGCATACAATGCACTTTTATTTGGGTGGCGATAAGTTAGGTCACTATTCTGATAAGATGCTTCCTCCTAATGTTCCTGTCAAGGGTATTATGGTGATAGAGGATGTAGATCGCACCATTAAGCAGATTAATTCTACTCTTGTCAAGGGTAAGGCTAATGATGTGGAGTTTGCTGTTAAGTTGCCTACCCAGGTAGTGGCAGATGTCAAGAATACCAATTCCGATTTGGTTACCTGCTCATTGCCTGAGTTGCAGTTCAATTTCTTGAAGTGTGTTCGTCAGGGCAGGAATGTGGTAATCACTGCAACATTCAAGAATATCGGCAACAAGGAGTATGAAATTTCTGCTTATGGCGATACTCCTACTGTATATGATGATGGTGGCGATGCTTATGAGTGTGATCAGGAAACAACCCTCTTGGGCAAGAATCGTTGGTTGGGCTATAATTGGTATACCTTGCTCGCTGGTATCCCGATGAAGGCTACGTTTGTCATCAAGAATGTCAGCACCAGTGCCACCGAGTTTAGCGTTGTCAAGATCCCATTCAAGTACAAGTCTAATGGCGAGACCCCTCAGTATGTAGAGTTCCGCAATTTGCCAATCTCAGCGCAGTAAGTAGCAATCTTAATAAGTTGATATAAAAAGAAAAATCCCATCGTTCTTGCGAGCGATGGGATTTTTAATTCTGTTAAGCAATGTGTCTGCTTCCGCTGATTACTTACGAAGACCGAGGGCCTTGATGATAGCACGATAGCGATTGATGTCGCGATCATACAAGTAATCGAGCAATGCACGACGCTTTCCTACAAGCTGTGTCAACGCACGTGTTGTAGTATAATCTTTACGGTTCTTCTTAACGTGCTCCGTCAAATGAGCAATACGGTATGAGAACAATGCTATCTGGCTCTCAGCTGAACCAGTATCAGAGTTAGACTTTCCGTACTTGCTAAAGATCTCTTCTTTTTTTGCTTTGTCTAAATACATAGCTGTGATACTTAAAATTTAATTATTATGAATGAATGTTATGCACAATAGGACCTTCCTCACGGTGGTTTCCGTTAAAATGCGGTGCAAAGGTACAACTTTTCAGTGAATTATGCAAATTTTTCGGGATTTTTTTGTAATTTTGCACCCAAATTCATTAAGTATTTAAGGTAAAGGAAATGCAAGACATTAGAAACATTGCAGTTATTGCACACGTTGACCATGGTAAGACTACCTTGGTTGACAAGATGATGCTCGCCGGTAAGCTGTTCCGTGACGGCCAGGATAACAGCGGCGAAGTGCTCGATTCCAACGACTTGGAGCGCGAGCGTGGTATAACCATTCTTTCAAAGAATGTGTCTATCAATTGGAAAGGTACAAAGATTAATATTCTCGATACTCCAGGACACTCTGACTTCGGTGGTGAGGTTGAGCGCGTGCTCAACATGGCAGACGGATGCCTCCTCCTCGTCGATGCTTTCGAGGGTCCGATGCCTCAGACTCGTTTCGTGCTGCAAAAAGCTTTGCAGCTCGGATTGAAGCCTATTGTTGTCGTTAATAAGGTAGATAAGCCTAACTGTCGCCCTGAAGAGGTGTACGAGATGGTGTTCGACCTGATGTGCGACCTTGATGCTACTGAGGAACAGCTTGACTTTACTGTAGTTTATGGTTCGGCCAAGAACGGCTGGATGAGCGATGACTACAACAAGCCAACAGACAACATTGACTATTTGCTCGACAAGATTGTGGAGATTATCCCTGCTCCTAAGCAGTTGGAGGGTACTCCTCAGCTCTTGATCACATCTCTTGATTATAGCTCTTACACCGGTCGTATCGCCGTAGGTCGTGTACACCGTGGTACTTTGAAGGATGGTATGAACGTAACTATCTGCCATCGTGACGGTACCCAGGAGAAGACCAAGATCAAGGAACTCCATACCTTCGAGGGTATGGGTCATAAGAAGACAGACCATGTGGATTCTGGCGACATCTGTGCCGTTATCGGTTTGGAGAAGTTCGAGATTGGTGATACCATCTGCGACTACGAGAACCCAGAGCCACTTCCTCCAATCGCTGTAGATGAGCCTACCATGAGTATGCTCTTCACCATCAACGATTCTCCTTTCTTCGGTAAGGAGGGTAAGTTCTGTACATCACGCCACATTCAGGACCGCCTGAACAAGGAGTTGGAGAAGAACCTGGCTCTTCGTGTTCAGCCTTATGAGGACACCACCGATAAGTGGATTGTTTCTGGTCGTGGTGTGCTCCATCTTTCTGTGCTCATCGAGACCATGCGTCGTGAGGGCTATGAGCTCCAGGTAGGTCAGCCACAGGTTATCTACAAGGAGATTGATGGTGTGAAGTGCGAGCCTATCGAGGAGTTGACCATCAACGTACCAGAGGAGTTTGCTTCTAAGATGATTGATATGGTTACCCGTCGTAAGGGTGATATGACCTCTATGCTGAACATGGGCGAGCGTGTGGATATTGAGTTCGATATTCCTTCACGTGGTATCATCGGTCTTCGTACCAATGTGCTCACTGCTTCTCAGGGTGAGGCTATCATGGCTCACCGTTTCAAGGAGTATCAGCCATACAAGGGCGAGATTACCCGCCGTTCTAACGGTAGCATGATTGCGCTGGAGACAGGTACTGCCTATGCTTACGCCATCGATAAGCTGCAGGATCGCGGCAAGTTCTTCATCGACCCAGGTGAGGAGGTTTACGGCGGCGAGGTTGTTGGTGAGCATGTTCACGACAACGATCTGGTGGTTAATGTAACCAAGGCAAAGCAGTTGACCAACGTCCGTGCTTCTGGTTCTGATGATAAGGCTCGCGTGATTCCAAAGACCGTGATGAGCCTTGAGGAGTGCCTGGAGTACATCCGCGAGGATGAGTACGTAGAGGTAACTCCTAAGAGTATGCGTATGCGCAAGGTGATTCTCGATCACTTGGAGCGCAAGCGTAGTAATAAGGATTAAGCTATAGCTTATATATAAATGGATCCGTGAGAATTCCCCTCTAGCCGATTGCCTAGGCAGTCTGCTTGCAGGGGATTCTTTTTTTAATGTATGCGTATGTGGTTGTGGAAATTCTTTAGAAAGTTTTCTTTGCCCTGTTCTCTGGTATTGGGAGCCGTGGGCTATCTGATCTTCGCCAATGTTCCTTTCCTGGAACCTTTGGGCGATGCGGTGGGACCGAAACTGGTGGATATGATGCCGGTGGTGCTCTTTGCCTTGCTCTATGTTACCTTCTGTAAGATTGAAATCAAGGAGATGAAACCGAAGGCTTGGCATTTCATCCTGCAGCTCATCCGAACCAGTCTGGCACTGATGATGGTGGTGCTTATCTTCGAATTCGGAGATAATTATGAAACCAAGCTGGTGCTTGAAGGTGCTTTCATCTGTTTTATCTGTCCTACGGCGGCTGCCGTGGCTGTGGTGACGGAGAAGTTAGGTGGAAGCATCGGCTCGTTGACAACTTATACGGTGATAGCTAATGTCTTTACGATGGTGATTATTCCGAGTCTTTTCCCGATGGTGGAGAAGGGGGCAGATGTTTCCTTCCTTTTTATGAGTGCGATGGTATTCAGAAACGTAACCACGGTACTGGTGGTTCCTTTGCTTCTGGCTTTGCTGAGTCGCAAGTTTCTGCCTAAGTGGGTGGATAAGGTAAGGAACGTGAAGGATCTGGGCTTCTATATGTGGTGCTTCAACCTTACTATCCTGATGGGCGAGACGGTTCGTAATATCCTCCATGCCGAGGTTTCGGGATGGATTCTTGCCTTGCTGCTCATCGTTCCGCTCTTTGTTTGTATTATCCAGTTTGCCATCGGAAAGGCGGTGGGCAGACATTATGATGCGAGCATCAGTGCCGGTCAGGCTCTTGGACAGAAGAATACCATTGTGGGCATCTGGCTCACTCTTACTTTCCTCAATCCGCTTGCTGCCGTAGCACCGGGCGCCTATGTGGTTTGGCAGAACCTGGTGAATGGCTGGCAACTGTGGTATAAGGAGAAATACGGAAAACTGAAATGGTAGATGTAAGAGAAAACAGAAATAATGGAAATATAAAAAAAACAGCTTGGAATCTCCTATGAAATTCCAAGCTGTTTTTTTTATATGAATGTATCTGATCTTTATTTGCTTGTCGAGATAAATATGCACTCGATGGTTACGTTGCCATCTATCCATTTGGCAGGAATGGTGAAGGTACCATCCTTGGCGATATCTGTCTTCTTGAGTGATTCTACCTGATTACCATGGGTGATGGTGAAGTCACCGTAGGTGAATCCTGGAGCAGGAACCATCTTCACCTTGAATGGCTTGCCGTATGCCACCTTGTGGTTGTTGAGGGTTGTTCCGTCTGCTGCGGTTACCATACCGTTGCGGTTAGCCTCGGTTACAGATACAAACTCGCTGTGAGCCTTCTTCTTTGCAGCACCTTCGGTCTTCAGCAAGGTGATGCGTGGAGCGTTGGTCAGGTGGATATTGATGTCATCGATATAGACCAGGGCATCCTCCTTCATCTCATGAGGAGACTCTGCGTGAGGAACCACTACCAGGCTATAGATATCCACACCTTCTGCGCTCTTGATTGGGAAAACGGCATCAGCCCACTGTCCTGCAGGAACAGGAGTGGTTGACTTGATCCAGAACTGCTCTACTTCCTGCGACTGTCCGGCTCTGTCTCTTCTCTTTCCGAGACCTACCAGCATCACTCTTCCTTCCATCGGACGGTTGATCAGTACGTGAACTACTTTTCCGGATGGACCGAGTGCAATCGGCTTCTTCAGATCAATTCTTGCACCGAAGATGTTGGATGCCAGGCGTGAACGCTGGAAGCCGAGCACCTTCTTGTTAGGATTGTTGGTGAGGTCAGGATTATCCACAACCTCGCAGTTGCCCGCCAGTTCTCCTGTGCGGAATGGGGAATGCTCCCATCTGTCGTAAACTCCCACGGATTTGTAATCCTGGGTGTCGAACTTAATTTCTTGTCCCATTGCAGCCAATGGTAACAAACACAATGCTATGAGTAATTTCTTCATGTTCGTAGTGTAGAGTCAAAGTTTAAAATACTTTAATGGAATGTAACAATGGGCAAGCCTTGCTGTCGTCGATGACAACCTTCAGGCCTTTCACCTGATAGCCTTTGCCGTAACTGTCTGATGTGCTGCCGTTCAACGGGATGATGCGCTTGTATCCGATGGTTGTGGTGGTGCACTTCTCTGCGATAGGTTTCCATGTCTTTCCGTCTTCTGAGATTTCGATATGGAACTTTCTTACTCGCTGACCCTTGCGGATATATTCCATCATATCCACATAGCGAACGGTCTGTGGCTTGTCCCAGTTGAAGGTAATGGTAGCCTGCTTCACGCCGTCATCAGTAGCCCAATAGGTATTCTTGTTGTTATCAGTCAGGTTCTTGGCTGCATAGTTGCGGTTGGCACCAGCCTTTCGGGTGTTGCTTACAGTAACCTTTGCCTTCTGTGCCAGATCCTTGCCCAGACGGGTACGAATCATGTTGCCCATATCCTTGAGGACGCGAACGTCGATCTCTGGCAACAGACCTCTCTTGTCCGGAGGGCAGTTGAGAATCAAGGTAGCATTTCTACCTACAGTCTCCAGATACATCTGGAAGAGGCGCTCAACAGAGAGTGGCTTCTCGCCCTCGTGCCAGAACCATCCCTTGTCGGTGAACTTGGCATCGCTCTCTCCCGGGTCCCACTGCCAGCCATCCTCGGTACCATACATACCGTTGCTTTCTGGTGCATAGCCTCTTTCGTCGGTGAGCCAGTTGGTTTCGCCAGCCCATCCTGCCTCGTTGCCTATCCATCTTGCCTCAGCACCCACACCCCAGAGGATGATGTCAGGACAAACCTTGTGGATAGAGTCTCTGAGGTTAGGAATATCATAATAGGTTGAACGATCTACGTTTACGGTCGTATTGCGTCCGCCGTAGTATCCGTCACCACCGTTGGCACCATCAAACCACATTTCAAACTGGTCTTTGCCATACTGTGCCAACTCCGCGCACTGGCGCAGGAAAACATCGTTTACATATTTCTCAGTACCGTAGTATTGGCTGTTTCTATCCCATGGGGAAACATAGAAGCCGTACTTCATCCCCAGGTTGCGTGCAGCCTTGGCAAAGTCGCGAGGAATGTTGGTAGTCTTGCCATTCTCATTGCCTGAATTCACGATAGAATGATCGGTTGTAGATGTAGGCCAGAGACAGAAGCCATCGTGGTGCTTTACCACGGCAATACCGCCCTTCATGCCAGCTGCTTTCACAGCCTTGAGCCATTGAGCCGGGTTTGGCTTCTTGGTAGGTGCAAAAAGGGTTACGTCTTCACTTCCGAGTCCCCATTCTCTGTTGGTATAGGTGTTCATTCCGTAATGGAAGAAGGCATAGAATTCAGTCTCCTGCCATTTCATCTGGCGATCACTTGGAACCGGGAACACAGCTGTTGGCTCGTTGTCTGGATTAGGCAACGACTGCTGCTTTACTTGGAAAACACTCTGGGAGTGGCCAGCCATGGCAGTCATGACGAAGGACACCCCTATAAAAACTTTTTTGATGTTCATGGTTGTTGTATTTAAATCGATACACTTTAATCTTACCATAATAATAGATGTATATAATAGTTATTGATGCGATTGGTGATTGTTACTAATGATTCATCTGCAAAGATAGGAGTTTTATAAATAGTAACAAAACTTTTCTGGTTAATTAAATATAAACGCCCGCAAATTTGCTTTGCGGGCGTTTGTATAGGGTTAGTCTTGTGTAGGATAAATCAAATTTTCTTCGGTGATGCAGTTGAGCACCTCTTCCAAATATTTTTTCGATTCATACTTTGCCATAGGCAGGTCGTGGAGCAGATAGTTACCGCAATCCTTGGCTGCCTGTCCTGGAATTTCGCCTTCGAAGTCGGCGATGAACTGGAAGGTGCGCTTCATCAGTTCTACGATGTCCTTGCTCTCCAGGTCGCCCTTGATGAGGAGGTAGTTGCCGGTGAGGCATCCCATTGGTCCCCAGTAGATGATGCGGTCTTTCCACTCCTCGTCGTTGCGCAGGTAGGTGGCTGCCAGGTGCTCGATGGTATGGATGGCACCGTTGTGGAGGCAAGGCTCCTGGTTAGGCACCTTCATGCGGATATCGAAGGTTGTGATGACTTCTCCGCCTACTTCGTCCTTGCGGCTTACGTAGATGCCGCGGAGCAACTTGTTATGATTGATAGTAAAACTTGGAATCTTATTCATATAGTTTATAATTTATAATTTATAGTTTACAGACTTTCGAGGAAAGCCTTGGTGACATTGAATGATCCTTCTGCCATTTTTGCCCAGAAGTCGAAGTACTGCTGTGCCTTGGTATCCTTCAGAGGTACATCGCTGATGATGCGGAAGGAGATGAAAGGAGTCTTGTAGATGTGGCAGGTCTGTGCGATGGAGCAGCTTTCCATATCCACAGCCATGGCGTGAGGGAAGTGCTCCAGGATAGAGCGCATCTTCTCCTTGCTATCTACGAACCATTCTCCGCTTACAATCTGTCCGGCATGAATCTTTGGATGCTGGTTGCCTGGCTGTTCATTGATGGCAAGCGCCTTTTCTACATACTCCTTAGGGGTCTTGAAGAGGGCAGGCATACCGAGAATCTGTCCATACTCGCATTCGTCACCGCAGTAAGCATCGTGATATACACAGTCGGTAGCTACCACCACTTCGGTAACATTGAGGTTGATGTCAGCGCCTCCAGCCACACCCGAAGAGATGACGAGGTCTGGGTGGTAATTATCAATCATTTCCACAGCTCCGATGGCGCTGTTCACCTTTCCGATGCCGCACTGCTGCATCACTACTTCATTCTCGCCGATCTTTCCGATGACGAAGTCCTTATGATTCTTTCGCTCAGTCTGCGATTCTGTCAATAATGTCTTGAGTTGCGTGAACTCCTTGTCCATCGCAACGATAATTCCTATTTTCATATCTATTTTATTACTTTTGGGTGCAAAGTTAATAAAAATATCGCAGATGTTGCAAAAATTTCTTTTTATTTTGGTTGTTAATGCCTCATTTGGCAGAAAAGGTGAACAGGAAAGCCTAATACGACATGTTCATATCTTCTGTAATACATATATAGAAATCAGCCAATCCCAGGTAGTCTTCTTCTATCTTGTCAATCTCTTCTTGGCGAATCGCCCTAATAGTGCTAATGGTTGTTTTAGGGCGATATTCGAGGAGATAAGGGATGATGCCGTTTCTGGCATCAGAATGATAAGTACCATTAAAATGAATCATCTGTTCACCCTTCTTGAGGTTTTGAGCGATGAACCATCCCATGGTGGCATCTTTGATGGCTTGTGCTTGTGCCATCAGCTGTGGTTCGGTTCCCTTCGCCTTACCGAGTAACCCCATCATGGCAAAACCAGCCTGGGCGTTCTCGTTCTCAACATATTTAATAGGCAACTTTGGCAAATAGCGCTTGGCTTCAGCCGAAAGAGAATCTAGGAAAGTAAGTCCTTTTTCTTTCACGACACTGGCATATCTGCGAGGCACGTTGGTTGCTATCAGTGGCAAGTGATGGCGCTTGGCGTAGTAGACCAATGGTTCGTAGTCAGTGTTGTAGTTGGGCCATAGGCGGCACTCTTCCTCGAAACGGTCGGAAGAAATGGTGCTACTTGTATATTCATCGATGATGAGCTGGTTATCTGCCTCCAGCATCTCCATACCTACTTTCAATTTATTATTATTTTCGGCAAGAGCCTCTAAGACCTTTAGTTCCATCCAATGGCTAATGACGCAATTGTGGATTTCTCCAAAGAATACTACATCTGTGGCTGACACGGTCTTGATCATTTTTTCATAACTTACTTCCTTGCCTTGGGCATCGAAAATACGATATATTTCAGGTGTTTTCTGTGCATAGGTAGTCATGCTCATCATGAGCATGACTATCCATAATATTTTTTTCATGTTTCTTTCTTGTTTTGATGTTATTTAAAATGGGTTGCCTTTATAGAGTAAAGCTACGCGCTCAGGACGTACGTAGTCCTCAAAACCTTTGCGGATATCCTCAGGCGTGATGCTTTTCAGACAGTTGCTGTAATTGTTGAAGTCTTCTAAGCTCTCGCCGTTATGCAAGAGGGTAGTGAGAACTTTCTTCCATTCTGCTGGTGCATCATCAGAGAGCGACTTGCGCTTGGTAACGAGGAACGACATCTTCAACTTGTTTAGTTCGCTTTCGCTGATACAATTGACCTGTAAGTCCTTGATAATCTCATCTAAGGCCTGGATAGCCTTATCGCGATTCTCGTTCTTGACAGCCACTTCGATCCAGAAATTATATTTGGCTTGTGGTACTCCGGCATAGTAAAGGTCGGCGTATGGCGAATAAACGATGTTTAATTTCTCGCGCAGGATGCTCAACAATCGGCTCTGTATGACATCGCGCATCAGCTTCAGCATCAGCGACTGGCGAAGTCCTGGCTTAAAATTGCCCGAATAGATGTAGTTCAAGACAGTCTGTGATTCCACGTCATTCTCGAAAGCCTCTTTGTAAAGACTCTTTGGCATATTGCTTGGCTTGTCCTGGAAACGAGCCATCTGAGTGGATGGCTTCAAACGTGCAAATGTGTTGACAATAGTACGCAATACCTCATTTTCAGCAAAGTTGCCAGTTACTATCAGGGTGGTTTGCTGAGGATTGGCAAAGAGTGATTTATAATAGGTGGTCATTGAATCCAGGTTGAGCTTTGACAAGTCTTCTTTTTGTATCTTGATACCACTATTCGTTGGTATGTTGCATACCAGTGAGTCCACTCTTCGTGAGAGCATACGGTTGGTGTCGCGTTTCAGCAGTCTGTCGAGCAAGGTTTCCTTTCCCCAGCTTTCAATTTCAGCATCGCGTACCTCCTTGAAATCTTCGTATGATTTGCCTGGAGCTGTAATTTTCTCATAAACCAGGTTCATTAATTCCTGTGCCTTGTCGGTTGGTGCAGAGGCGAGTACCTGATGCCAGTAATCAGCGATACCAATGCTCATAGATAAGCCTTCTTCCTGCATCACCTCGCTCAGCAGATCGGTATCGATATGTGCTAGTCCGCCCATATCTACATAGCTGACGGCATCTTTCAGGAGTGGGTAATTCTGCTTGCTGAGATCACCTATGCCGCCTCGTCCGTGCATGGCTATGTTGATGGTGCTGTCTTTATCTGTTGTAGGACGCAACACAAGCCTCAAGCCATTTCGGAGCAGATATTCCTTTACTCCGATATCCTCGTACTTCCGTTTGCAGACGATAGACGAGGAGGCATCAGCATGGGTGGTTGTTAGGCAGGCAGGAATGTCAATATGCTGTTTTTCTGCTACCTCCTTTCGATGATAGGTGTAAGCAGGCATCGGTGTCTTCAAGCCCTGCTGCCATAGTTGCAGTAACTCTTTCTCATTGAAGGATTCTTCCTTGCCGGTATTGTTCTGATAGGCAACAAGAAGGGATTTGTTTCCTTCCTGAAGAATCGTTTTGAAAAGTTTCTTAAGCTGGCTGCTACTGGTTTGCCTTACCAATTGTCTGACTTCCTCCATATCTTCGTTCCAAGTGAGATATCTGTCTCCGGCGATGATGTAATCAACAAAATCATCACACCACTTGCTTGACTGGAATCCTACAGTATCTACAGACATCTTGTTGACTTTTTCGGCAATATAGTCAGCTAATTCTTCTTTGCCAAAACCCTTGCTGGCGATATTTGAAAATACGCTAAGCACTTTTGTCATCTTCTCCTTGAGTTCCTGTTTCCCTCTACCTTCTACCGAAAAAGAGAAATGGTTTTGATTGGCAAGATACCAGGCATCGTTGACATCACATCTGATTCCCTGTGCCGCCATTCTCTTAGCGATAGCTGCCATAAGCAGGCGATATTGCTCCTTGAGAGCTGTAGAGGCGATGGTATTTGCCACCACACCTTCGTGAGGGATAATGAACTCCAGTTTAGAACTTGTACCTACAGTGTCTTTAACCTCATGGAACGTAATGCCTTTCTTGTAGATGAGTGGGTAGTTGCCCAATGGGGTAGGCTGTCCTTTTGCTACCTGGTTGAAGGTTGCCAAGATGCGTTTCTGTATATCTTGAGCATCCACATTACCAACAATAACCAGGCAGGCATTCTTGGGGAGATACCACTGATGATAGTAATTCAGCAGTTCGTTGCGTGAGATAGACTCGATGTCCAGTTCTGTTCCGAGCGGCATACGCAAGATATATCTTCCAACACCGATTTTTAGGTTATAGAAGTCATCTCCGGTATTGTAACTGCGTAATTCTTCCTTGATAACTCCGCGTTCCTGTTCCACTGATTGTGGGTCGAATGTTACACCATCCAGAATGTCACGAACGGCAAGAAGCGTGCTGTCCATAACCTGAGTTCCGAAATCAGCAACAGGCAATGAAAGCCAGTATATAGTGCGATCGAATCCTGTGAAAGCATTGATGTCGCGTCCATATTTCATACCGAGACGCTCAAAGTAGTCAACCCATGCATCTTGAGGAAAATGAGTAGTACCCGAAAAAGACATATGCTCTAAGAAGTGAGCGCCACCTTTTTGCTGATCACTTTCTTGCAGAGAACCCACTTTCATTACAAGGCGCATTTCTATGCCATGTCTTGGCAATGCATTAGGCATAATGATATAGTGAAGTCCGTTTTCAAGGTAGCCTTCCACGGTACCCCGTGGAAGGTTTATGGCTTTATCTTTATTGGCAAATGCTGATAAACTAGAGGTTATAAGCATTACAAATAATAAAGTCAGTTTTGTTATTCTATACATATTGTTGGCATTAGATGTTTTTATTCTATTAATTACCAAAAGTATAAGTAGCTTCTACTCTCTGGCATCCGTATGTATTCTCAAGATACCAAGGGAATGCAAAGGTCATTTTGCCATTAGCGAAATCTATCTTGCCGGTAGGAATAACAAAGATATTCTTATACTCTGTTTCTTCTGCATCGGCAACAACATCGGTATTGTCAAAGAATGCGTATGGATTCAATGATCCACCACCGTCAATGATGTCTTGTACAGGAGTTTCTGTCTTGGAGTCACCATCGTTAACAATAAAGCTTTTGCCTGCATCTGCCATTTCCTTTAAACGAGTCCATGCAGAGAATGTATAATCGAACGGAACCGTTGTGATTTCTTTTTCATAAATGTTAGTCTTCTTGCCTGTGAAGCTTAGTGTCATGTCTGCATTAACTTCGATACCATCGAGGGTCATCGTAAAGGTTTCCTTGTTGAAGTCATACTTGATATTCTCCATTACAGCCTGGCCATATGGAGTCTGTGTATAGTATTCGGTATCTTCTACCGTTTTCTTTCTCAATATTTCGTAATTGAAGTTAGTCATGCCCATTGCATTTGAAATCATCTTCAGTACAGGCTTTTCTGCTGTTGCCTTATCGCTTAGAGTGATAATGGTTATGCCTGAGAACGCACGAGTCTCCTTATTGTCATTGATATCTGCCTTGTCGTCATCATTGAAAGTTACAACGGTATTTACCTTTACTTTACCCAGAATCTTGGTTAAGTCTATATTGAGATTTTTTTTATAGCCTTCAATCAGTTTCAGTTGAGCCTCTGTTAATGTAGGGATATCTGAGTCTGGATTGATGGTTACAGTTGCAGGCTTTCCATCTGATTTCATGTTGCTATCAGAGAATGATGCTGCAATGGTTAATATGCAAGGTGTGCTGAGAGAACTCTTTTTATTTGATTTTACAGTGAATGAAGCAGTCTTTTCTCCTGCCTTCAGAGTAATTGTTGTAGGAGTGATTGTTGCAATGTCTCCATCATTTCCCTGAAGCGACAGGCTGATACTCGCATCTGCCTTCAATGTGTGAGCAAGCAAAATGTTGAATTTTACTTCTTCGTCATTATCCTCATTGATGATACTGTTGCCATCTGCAGTAATGGAAACGTAGTTGGTCATCTGAACATTGTCACCATTGTCGTCACTGCTGCATGCGCTGAAACCAATCAGCATTGCAAGCGCACAAAAAAGCATAAATGTAATTTTCTTCATTTTTCTATTCTTTTATTGTTAATACTATCTGTTAATTGGCCACTTTTCGTTTTGGCTCACTTGGTTGTTATATTTATATTCGGATGCAGGGATTGGGAATGTCCAACGATAGTCATTTGACTTGATCTTGGTTGTTGCTGCCAGTCCCCAGACCGAAAGGCGATTTACGTCGGCGTGTATTCGCTTGAGATCGAAATAATTGGTTCCTTCTCCTACGAATTCCTTGAATTTCTCAGTGAGAATTGCTTCAATCAATGCATCTCCTGTTACTTCTTCTCCTATCGGATTGGCAGAAATCAGTTGCAGGTAATGGTTGATGCGCTCTCGTGCCATTTGTTCATTGTTGTTGCGGGCATAAGCCTCTGCTGCGATGAAGTAGGCGCCTGCAAATCGCATTCTGTTGATGTAGCTTGGCTGGGTGCCTTGTTTATTCATCATATTGTACTTGCCCATCAGGTTGCGCGTCTTTCCATTTTGTTCTTTGTTATAGAGGGTATATTTCTTGCGCACATCCTTATCTGTAAAGCTGAATGCCGGATTTACGGCATAGTAATCGCCCTCATTACTGTCATATTCGATTCCTATGTAGTAACTGTTGGATGTATTGAAGGCAAAGATTCGCCCGCTATAACTTTCTGTTCTCCACAGTCGTGAATAACTCTCGCCACCAATCTGGCTGTCATCGCCTAGTGCTATTACATCATCGGCATGTTTGGCTGCTTCTTGGTAGTTGCCCATATAGAGTGCGGTTTCTGCTAGCATGTATTCGGCTGCAGTCTGCGATAACCAGCCGTTTTTTGCTGGTTTGTTTCTTACACTTGCTGCCTCAGTCAGCAAACTGTTAATCATATCAATGCATACTTTCTTGCTGCTTCGTGCATTGGTTTCATAACCAAACATGTTCTTGATGATTACACCATCTCCGTCAGGGTTGATGTCGAATGCGGTAGCATAGATGCGCAACAGGTCAAAATAGCACATGGCTTTCAATATCTGTGTCTCTGCCTTGATGTTTTCTTTTTCTTGCATCTCTATTGATGTTTCGGTTGTTATTTTGTCGATACGTTCTAATAGAGCATCACAATTTGAAATGCAGGTGTAATATTCAGACCATACTGTTGAAGAGAGGTTACTGATATTCTTGTCTTGCCAATTATAGAGATTCTGGGTTTCAACATCCTTGCCCGCCAGGTTGGTAGGACAGAAGTCGTTACCCAAAAGAGAAAACTCATACTCCTGATGAGGATAACTCAGATAGCAGGAGGTTAGTAATGAACGTCCTGTTTTGACATCTGTGATGGCATCAGGGTCAGAAAACTGGTCGGGTGGGGGTACATTGAGTGAACAGCTAGCTAAAAGCATAGTACTGCCCACTAAGACCAGTGATTTTTTTATGATATTTATATAATTCTTCATTTTTTTTAGAATGTAAGATTCAAATTGAATGTATATATTGGTTGTGTTGTGCCGGCAAGTGTTCCGCTCTCTGGATCACTCTCTTTATAGGAGGTCCATGTGAAGAGGTTGGAAGCCTGGAAGCCCACTGTAGCATACTGCAAGAATGGCAATACCTTTTGCAGACTGCTTGATGGCAAACGATAGCGCATACTTATCATGGAGAGACGCAAATAGTCGCTCTTGCCTACTGTCCTGGAGTTGGGATATAGTGCAATGTTGTCTTCTGCCGTAGATGAAGTATAGAATGGGGTCCAATAGATTTTGTCCTCATCTCCCTGCTTGAACCACATCTTACTTGTCTGACCGGCAACGGCATTCTTGTTGACATTATCCTTATCTCTTACATAGGAATAATTGAAACGCTGGATGCCGCCATGAACGTAGTAAAAATCCATGTCAAAGTCGAATGACTTGTAAGAGAAGCTCAGATTGAATGTACCAGAATAAGGAGGTGTGAGATGTCCCAATGATACTACATCGTCTTTTGTCAGCGCTTCTGTAGCCTGTTTCTCCGTACCATTTGGCAAGAGGAATACAGGATAACCTGTAAGAGGATTTATACCCAGGGATTTTGGTCCATAGAGCATGTCGTATGATTTGCCTACCTCATAGTCTGGTACCAATTGATCTTCTGTGGTATAAATCTTATCTGCATAATAGAGGTCGAGTACCTTGTTGTTGTTATAGGCAAGGTTTGCCCCTATGCTGAAACGGCAATTGTATGTATCGATAATCTTTGCACTCAGACCTACTTCTAAACCGCTATTCTGAAGGACACCGATATTTCGCTTCAAAGTAGAGTAACCTACTGATGTTGGGATTGGCACATCAAGCAATGCCTGCTCTGTACGGCGATTGTAATAGTTGACATCCAATGTTATGCGATTGAACAAATCCATGCTCATACCCAAATCAATCGATTTATTCTGTTCTGGCTTCAAATCCTTATTATATAAGGAAATCAACTCCAAAACACGTTGGTCTTCGTATGTGTTGGTAGAGTAGGAGAAGGTTCCTGTTGTTGTCGATACGGATACACCATTGAGATTGGCTGTAATACCATAGGATCCCTTGAAATTGAGACGGGAAATCACCTTGTTGTCTTTCAGAAAAGCATAATTTGAAGGCGTCCATCCCAAACCGAGAGCCCATGCCTTGTTCCAACGTTTGGCGGAAGGTAAGACAGAGGATGCATCGGCCTTATAGGTTGCATAGAGATCATAGGTACTCAACAAACTATATCCCAACACACCTCCAATACCCAACTGGCGATTCTTGTCTCTTAGCGCACTCATCTTTACCCTGCGTGTACCGGTAAGGGATTGATTGATGGCTGCTACTGAGTTGATGGTTCCAACACCATAACCAGTAGTGCTGAGGTTGTCGATATTGGTATCATAATAGTCCATGTTGGCACTGAAAGTGAAGTCATGAATTTCATTGAACGTACGGGTATAGGTAGCACGTACATTCGCAGAAATATTGGTTGTCGTATTCTTGGATTTCGAATAAATACCTCGTGCCACTTCTGCCACGCCGCTATGCATCTCTGAGTATGCGGTTGATGGGGTAAACTGGTGTGATTCGTCTAAGACAAAGTCGATACCTGCCACTGCTGCAATGTCAAGACCTGGCAACAGTGTTAAGTTGATGTTTCCATTCACTCCAAACTCCTTGTCATTAGATTCTGCACTGTATTGATTCATCAAGTCCTTATAGGTCTGACCTGGATAAGACCATAACTTTCCTGTCTTCTGCTCATAAGGATTTAATTCGTAAATCAATGAAGATGGGTCATTGGCAGTACCGTTCGGAGTGTGGGTCTTGGAATAAGCTCCTGTCACGCCCAGCATTGCATAACCAATCTTGCCCAACTTCTGGTCAACGTTTAATCGGAATCCCATACGCTGCTTGTCATTTCCTTCGATACGACCACCCTGATAAGAATAGTTGGCAGAAAGAAAATAAGTTGTTTGGTCATTGCCGCCACGAAGACTTAAGTTGTGGCGCTGGTAGAAGTTGTTGCGCAATAGTTCGTTGAACCAGTCGGTATTGATATTGCGCAAGGAATCAAGCTTGCTCTGGCCTTCAGCTATCATACTGGCTAAATTTGGGTCGTTGGCAAAGTATTTGCGATAATAGTCCTCACTATAACGATAGCCTGGTGTCTCTGCGTTACCAATCAGTCTCTCCAATTCCAGCTTTTCTGCTGAATTCATCATCTTCAGACCACGACGACCACGGGTAGTAATACCCATATTGGTGTTGTAGTTGATGAGAGGTGCACCGGAATGTCCGCGTTGCGAGGTAATTTCGAGCACACCATTAGCAGCCTTCACGCCATAGAGTGCGCAGGCTGTAGCATCTTTCAGCACTTTCATGCTCTTGATATCCGAAGGATTCAGATTATAAAAAGTCTCAGCAGAGATAATCTGTCCATCCATTACATAAAGTGGTTCGTTGGTTGCATTGCCCTGTCTTAGGGAAGAGTTGCCGCGTAAACGGATTTTAGGGGCAGAACCCAAATCTCCTGTGTTGGTAACGACAAGACCAGGCACAGCACCCTGCAAAGCCAAAGCCATATCTATCATAGGCTTTGCCTCTACACGTTTCATGTCAACGTTTTCTACAACGCCCGACTTGGAACGTAAGTCTATGGCATTGATATTGCTTCGCGCCATGACTACGACCTCACCTACTGAGGTAGAAGATGGCTCCAGCATCGGACTGATGGTTGACTGTCCTTTGTAAACCACATGCTTAGCCTTAAAACCAAGCATCGTGAATTTTATACTTGCCCCACGTTTGATAGGCTGACTGAAAGCATAGCGACCTTCATCATCCGTTACGGTTACGATCTGGGTACCTTCTACTTTTACAGTTACACCTGCAAGCGGGTTCTTATCCTGGTCGTAAACGTAGCCTATTAAACTTAGGCTTTGAGGTAAGGTCATATTATTGAATACCTCAGAATGATTCACTGAAGTTGCCATAAGATTAGCTGGCGCAGTGCTGAGCGCTATGGTAGCCAATCCTACAGTAATACTTTTAGGAATACTACTCGTCTTCTGTTTTCTCTCTCTCTGTCTTTTCATGAAACTTTGTTTTGTAATGATACGGGTGTTTCTTTTTTGTGAAAGCAAAGATACAATATTTTTTTAAAATTAAACATTTTTTTTTGTACCTTTTTGGGGGGAAAATACTAAAAATACCTAGTTTTTAGTAGTAAAATGATGTTTTTTTTCGTCTTTTTGGCTGTTAATTTGAATGAAAGTGGCGGTGTTGTTGCGTCATATTGTTGTTTCTTAGCTTTATTAAACGTAGATATTCTTATTAAAATAGGTTAATTGTAAAATGCAAAAAAGGCAATCCCATAAATCTATGGAATTGCCGGAAATATGCTTTGAAAATTAGAAGTTCACTCCAAAATTGAGCATGACGGCTCTGTTGCGTGCCGTGTCAAATGTATCGTGGCAGATGTTGGCAAGGCCGATGTCGTAGGTGAGGTCGGCATAGAACATATCGTAGCCGATGCCGCAACCGATGCGCAGACCGCCATCCAGGCGGCGGAAGTTGTCGCTGCGGAAGGAACTCTGGGCCTCTCGCTCGGCAAAGTTCTTGATCTTGCCACCTACACCCACGGCGAAGTAACCGCCGAATTGTGGCTGGATGGAGAAGTGGTCATCTACATCATACTTGTATTTCAACACCGCAGGAATCTGCAGGTAGTTGAGGTCGTAGGTCATCTTCTTGCCGGAAACCAGATCTTTCTTGCCACCTTTTTCTATATAGGAGAGCCCCGTCTCCAGATACAGAGGCGCTGTATCCGTGAGCGGAATGCCGGCAACAACGCCTACGTTGAGGCCCGTCTGCCAGTCTCCGCCATCCAGACGGGAATCATCCGAATTCACGTAGGTGAATGCCGGACCGATTCGGAAACCGAAGTATGGAGCACCATAACTGTGGTTGTATCTGTAGTCGAGATGTCCCGTCTTCTTGTTGTAATATCTACTATTCTTATAGTTCTGAGCCGTTGATGGAATCACTGCCAGGAGTATTGCCATCATGATAAATGCGATTCTTTTCATATTGATGTGATTTTAATTATTATCTGGTGCAAAGGTATGGTTTTTCGGTCATCTTGCAGCGTGAGAATCCCTATAATGATAGGGGGAAAACCCTATTGCGCCTTTTCTTCGATAAAAAAAGTAAAAAGTTTCTTCTATTATTTTGTAGTGTCTTCATTTCTCATTATCTTTGCACCAAATTATAAACGTTTATAGAAAAAGATGAAATTATTGAAGAAGTATCTACTGGATATTCTGGTAGTGATTGTTTTTGCAGTGATCTCTTTCGTGTACTTCATGCCTGCCGACATGGACGGACGAATTCTGTTCCGACACGACTCGGCGGCGAGCAAGGGATTGGGACATGAGAAAGAGCTTTTCCAACAGCAGACTGGCGAGACAACCCGTTGGACCAACTCTGTGTTTGGTGGTATGCCAACCTATCAGATGTCGCCTTCGTACGGCAGTACCCAGGTGCTCAGCCAGGTAACGAAGGCTTATCATCTGTGGTTGCCTGATTATGTATGGTATGTGTTTGTCTATCTCCTGGGCTTTTATATCATGCTCCGTGCCTTCGATTTCCGACAATCGCTGGCGGCGCTGGGTTCCATCATCTGGGCATTCTCATCCTACTTCTTTATTATCATTGCAGCAGGTCATATTTGGAAGGTATGGGCATTGGCCTATCTGCCTCCTATGATTGCGGGTGTGGTACTGGCTTATCGGGGTAAGTATCTGAAAGGTCTGCTCCTCACTGCCATCTTCGCGGCTTTCGAGGTGAATGCCAACCACGTGCAGATGACCTATTATTATCTCTTCATCATCCTCTTCATGGTGATTGCCTTCCTGGTAGATGCCATCAAGAAGGGGGAACTCGCCCGCTTCGGCAAGGCGACTGCGGTATGTGTCGTGGGTGCCCTCATCGGTATCTCGCTCAACCTCTCCAACCTGTATCATACCTGGCAGTATGGTCAGGAAACCATGCGTGGAAAGAGCGAACTGGTGAAGAAGAATACTGCTAACCAGACCAGCAGTGGTTTGGATAGAGACTATATCACCCAGTGGAGCTATGGTATTGATGAAACCTGGACGCTCCTGATTCCTGATGCCAAGGGTGGTGCTTCCGTACCTCTCGCTCAGAATACGCAGGCGATGGAGAAGGCGGATCCTAACTTCGTGCAGATTTATCAGCAGCTCGGACAGTACTGGGGCAACCAGCCTGGTACGAGCGGTCCTGTATATGTAGGAGCATTCGTATGTATGCTCTTCATTCTCGGTTTGTTCATTGTCAAGGGTCCGATGAAATGGGCATTGCTGGCTGCCACCATCCTGAGCATCCTGCTCTCATGGGGTAGAAACTTCATGCCGTTCACCGATTTCTTCCTTGATTACATTCCGATGTATGCCAAGTTCCGAACGGTGGCTTCTATCCTCGTGATAGCCGAGTTCACCATTCCGTTGCTTGCCATGATGGCTTTGAAGAAAATCATTGATGAGCCGGAGATACTCACCAGTAAGATCAAGCTGGTATATGCCAGCTTTGGTCTGACGGCAGGCTTCTGTCTGCTCTTTGCCCTGATGCCGGGTGTCTTCTTCCCTGATTTCATTTCCGTTCAGGAAACTCAGGCGTTGCAGCAGTTGCCGGCTGAATACCAGGGATCGCTTATGAGCAATCTCATCGAGATTCGCAAGAGCATCTTTACTTCTGATTGCTGGCGCTCGTTCTGGGTCATCGTCATCGGCTCAGCCTTCCTGCTGCTTTACAAGATGAAGAAGTTGGGTGCTGAGTATATGATTGCCGGCATCGCAGTGCTCTGTCTCGTAGATATGTGGATGGTGAACAAGCGTTATCTCTACGATGATATGTTCGTAGATAAGAACGTGCGCGATACTCCTCAGCAGATGACGGAGACCGACAAGATTATCTGCCGCGATAAGGCGCTCGACTACCGTGTGCTCAATCTCGCTTCCAATACCTTTAATGAGAACGAGACCTCTTATTACCACAAGAGTATTGGTGGTTATCACCCTGCCAAGCTCCGTCGCTATCAGGAGATGATCGATGCACATATTGCTCCTGAAATGCAGAAGACGATGAAGGCTGTGGCTGAGGCTGGTGGTGATATGACCAAGGTGAATGGCGACAGTATCTTCCCTGTCTTGAACATGCTCAATACCAAATACTTCATCCTGCCTTTGCAGGGCGGTCAGACGGTTCCTGTACAGAATCCATATGCCTATGGTAATGCGTGGTTCGTGGATGAGGTGCAGTATGTCAACAATGCCAACGAGGAGATCGATGGCGTGGGCAAGGTCAACCTCCGTCATGTGGCGGTGGCTGATGCCAAGTTCAAGGAGCAGTTGGCTCAGAGCGTGAAGCAGGATGACACTTCGGTGGTGAAGATGATCCAGTATAAGCCAAACAACCTCACCTACGAGGTGAAGTCGAGCAAGGGTGGCGTCATAGTCTTCTCTGAGATTTACTATCCAGGATGGACTGCTACCGTAGATGGTCAGCCTGTAGAACTGGGACGTGTGGATTATATCCTCCGTGCCATCAACGTGAAACCGGGCAACCACAAAGTGGTACTCGATTTCCATCCTCAGTCGCTCAAGAATACAGAGATGGTAGCTTATATCGGCTATGGTGTTCTGGTACTCCTTATTATAATAGGTATAGGAGTGGAAATCAAAAAGCGCAAGAAGACAGATGCAGTTTCGAACAGAAATTGATATTCCGAAGGCCGACTTCGAGATACAGCCGGCAGAGCAGATGCTCTTCGTGGGTAGTTGCTTTGCCGACAATCTGGGTCGCCGATTCGTGGAGAATCGCTTCCGTGCTACGGTGAATCCCTTCGGTGTGATGTATAATCCGGCAAGCATTCTCCATACGGTAGAGAAATGCGCCGGGGTGCATCCTCGTGTGGCAGTCTTTACGTTGGGTACGAACCACGTGTATATTCTGAAGGAAACGGGCGAGATTGTGGATAACTGCCAGAAGCGCCCCCAGCGCCTTTTCGAGGAAAGGGAACTGAGTGTAGAGGAATGTGCTGCGTATCTGCAAAAGGCGATTGATTTGCTGAAGCAACGAGGTTTGAAAGATGAAACATCGGAAGATGAAACTTTCGATACCGGCTTGAAGGTAATCATAACCGTAAGCCCCATCCGTTATGCCAAATACGGCTATCATGGAAGTCAGCTTTCGAAGGCTACGCTTCAGTTGGCTGCAGACCGCTTGGTGAAGGCAAACCCTGGTGTGGTGAGCTATTTTCCGGCTTACGAAATCATGAACGATGAACTTCGTGATTACCGTTTCTACAAGGAAGATATGCTGCACCCGAGCGATCAGGCAGTAGAATATATCTGGGAGAAATTCCGGGAAACCTATTTCGGCAAGGCTGCCGAGCTGTTCCTGGAAGACTGGCGTCCCATCCGGGAAGCCCTCGGACACAAGCCCTTCAACCCCGATAGCGAGGAACATCAGAAGTTCATCGCCAGAACGGAAGAAAGGAAAAGATGGTTCGAGAAAAAGTATGGATTAGTGGCGGGCTGAAAGCCCAAAAGCATAATGTAGAACATTTAAAGTATTAAGACAATGACATATACTATTGAAAAGGTAACCACACTGATAGGTGCGCGTCGCTATGGAGACAATGATACCAACATCGGTTTTATCCTGACCGATAGTCGTTCTCTTTGTTTCCCAGAGGAAACTCTGTTTTTTGCACTCAAGTCTGAGCGCAATGATGGTCATAATTACATCCCTGAACTGTATCGCAGAGGTGTGAAAAACTTTGTGGTAACTGATGTCCCTAAGGGCTATGCTTCTGATTATCCGGAGGCTAACTTCCTGAAGGTGGTCAATACGCTGGAGGCTCTTCAGCGTCTGGCTGAGCGCCATCGTGATGAATTCAATATCCCTATCGTGGGTATTACGGGTTCCAACGGCAAGACGATGGTCAAGGAGTGGCTCTATCAGCTGCTCTCGCCAAGCATGTTCGTTACCCGCAGCCCTCGCAGTTACAATTCCCAGATAGGTGTGCCATTGTCTGTCTGGCTGATGAACGAGCAGACCCAGGTAGGTGTCTTCGAGGCGGGTATCAGTCAGCCTGGCGAGATGCTTGCCCTCCGTGACATCATCCAGCCTACCATCGCCGTTCTTACCAATGTGGGTTCAGCCCATCAGGAGAACTTCTCTTCCCTGGAGGAGAAGTGCCGTGAGAAGCTCATCCTCTTCCATGATGCTGAAACCGTGGTTTATGATGGCGATGATGAGGTGATTACCAAGGTGGTGGCTGAATATCCTGATTATAAAGGCGAAAAACTCTTCTGGTCGCTCCAGAACCCTGAGGCTCCTTTCTATGTCAAGAAGATTGAGAAGCAGCAGAGCGTGAGCGTCATCACCTATATATATAAAGGTGTAGAGGATAGCTTCTCCATTCCTTTCATCGATGATGCTTCCATCCAGAACTCCATCATCTGTGCTGCAGTCGCTTCCAAGATCGGACTCTCTGCCGAGGATATCGACAAGCGTATGGCACTGCTCGAACCGGTTGCGATGCGACTGGAGGTAAAGGTGGGTCAGCATGGCTGTACACTCATCAACGACAGTTACAACAGCGATATTAACTCACTCGACATCGCTCTCGACTTCATGAACCGCCGTCCTGATCATCGTGGCCGTCGCCATACTTTGATCTTGAGCGATATCTATCAGAGCGGTCAGACTCCTGAGGCTCTATATAAAGAGGTGAGCGATCTTGCCCGCAAGCGTGGCGTAGTGAAGTTCATCGGTATCGGTCCGGAACTCTGCAAACAGCATGATACGATTCAGATTTCAGAAAAGTTCTTCTTCCCGAATGTGGAGGAGTTTATCAATAGTGAGGTCTTTGCCTCCCTCCGCGATGAGGTCATCCTCCTGAAGGGTGCCCGCCAGTTTGGTTTCGATCAGCTTACCGAACTGCTGGTGCAGAAGGTGCATGAAACCACCCTTGAGGTCAACCTGAATGCGGTGGTTGCCAACCTCAACTACTACCGTGCCTTCATGAAGCCGGAAACCAAACTGGTCTGCATGATCAAGGCGGATGGCTATGGTGCCGGAGCGGTAGAGATTGCCAAGACCCTGCAGGATCATCGTGTAGATTATCTGGCTGTGGCTGTTGCCGATGAGGGTGTCACCCTTCGTAAGAACGGTATCACCAGCAACATCATGATCATGAACCCTGAGATGACTGCCTTCAAGACCATGTTCGATTACGACCTGGAGCCTGAGGTGTATTCTTTCCGATTGCTCGATGCACTCATCAAGGCTGCCGAGAAGGAGGGTGTCACCGGATTCCCTGTTCATATCAAGCTCGATACCGGTATGCATCGCATGGGCTTCGATCCTGAAAACGATATGGAGGAGCTTATCGGTAAGCTGAAGCATCAGAATGCCATCATCCCTCGTTCTGTCTTCTCTCATTTCGTGGGAAGCGATGACGATAGTTTCGATGATTTCTCTGCCCATCAGTTTGAACTCTTCGATAAGGGAAGCCGACAGTTGCAGGCTGCCTTCGACCATAAGATCCTGCGCCATATCTGCAATTCGGCAGGTATCGAGCACTTCCCGGAGCGCCAGTTGGATATGTGCCGCCTGGGTCTCGGACTCTATGGCATCAACTCCCGCAACAACAAGACCATCAACTGCGTGAGCACCCTGAAGACTACCATTCTCCAGATGCACAACGTGAAGGCGGGCGATAGTGTGGGCTACAGTCGCAAGACCATCCTTGATAAGGACAGTGTCATCGCTGCCATTCCTATCGGATATGCTGATGGCTTGAACCGCCGTCTCGGCAATCGCCATGCCTACTGTCTGGTCAATGGTCAGAAGGCAGATTATGTAGGCAACATCTGTATGGATGTGGCGATGATCGATGTCACCGGCATCAACTGCAAGGAAGGTGATAGCGTGGAAATCTTCGGCGAGCATCTTCCTGTTCAGGTGTTGAGTGATATTCTGGAGACAATTCCTTACGAAGTGCTGACCACCATCAGCAACCGAGTGAAGAGGGTGTATTACCAGGACTAGGAGGTGAAGAACAAAAAGGAAATAGTGAAGAACGAAAAGGAAATAGTGAAGAACGAAGAGTAAAGAACGACGGTCTTTTCGTCAATAAATCGTGCAAAAACGTATAATAAGCGATAAATCCCATCCGAAAAGCTCGGATGGGATTCTTTTTTGCGTAAATTTTTCCATTAAAACGTATTGAATATGAATAAAAAAGTGTATCTTTGCAACCAACAAATCATCTAAAAACAAGCAAGGGTGCACTTGGTAATCCTGATTCCGGTTATTCTTGCCATCGCCGTCTTCCTGCCAGGCAACCAGTTCTTGCCATTGGCATCATTGGCAGGTATGCTCTACCTCTTCCCAATGATCTTGCCATTTACCAAGGGTAATGTGGTGAAGACACTGATCATCGGTTTGGTAGCCCTGATTACGTTGGTATGGGTGTGCTCACCATTTTCACCATCGCCCTGCTGGTTCTCAACCGCCAGCGCATCGTGAAGGAAGAAAAGGCTGCAAAAAGGTAAAAATATAAAAACAAAATAGCAATGAAGAAATTAACATTAATATTAGCAGCAATGGTATTAACTGCAAGTCAGGCTTTTGGCCAGTGTGGTAAGTGTGGATACGAAGTAAAGGCAGAAAATGCCTACACTAACTATAATGTTCGTTATGCGAACAATCCTATGGATGCCAAGCATTATACAACCGAGCGGCTCCGCAGTGAGTTCGCTATCGAGAAGGTGTTCGCGCCAGGTGAGGTAAACTGGACCTACACCATGTTCGACCGTTTCTTCATCGTTGGTGCAGAGCCAACAACCGCTCCTTTGAAGCTCACTTCAATCGCTCCGCTTTATACTGATAAGCCAAACGATCAGAAGAATCTGCTCGACAACCGTGAGTTGGGTATCATCAATATCGGTGGCGAGGGAACAGTTACCATAGATGGCAAGAAATATACTCTTGGTTTCCAGGAGGCTCTCTATGTAGGTCGTGGTGCCAAGAGCATCGAGGTAAGCAGCAAGGATGCTGCCAAGCCTGCTAAGTTCTATATGAACAGTGCCTGCGCTCATCAGACCTATCCTACCAAAACGCTTAAAAACTGAGACAAATGAGTCCTATTTCAACAAGTAAAATGTCCAACTTCCGTTGGGTAATCTGTGCGTTGCTTTTCATTGCCACCACAGTCAATTACATGGACCGCCAGGTTCTGTCATTAACATGGAAAGACTTCATCGCTCCAGAATTCCACTGGACTGATGACGACTACGGTACGATTACCGGTCTTTTCTCCATCTTCTATGCCATCGCCAACCTCTTTGCAGGTAAGTTCGTAGATTGGATGGGTACCAAGAAGGGTTATCTCATCGCCATCTTCGTATGGTCAACCGGTGCTGTGATGCACGCAGGTTGCGGTTGGGTAGCTATGCAGATCGAGGGTTACGATTCTATCGAGGCACTCCGCATGGTACAGGCTGGCAGTGATGCAGCTGTAGCTATCGCCACCATCAGTGTATGGTTGTTCCTCTCTTGCCGCTTGATTCTTGCTGTGGGTGAGGCAGGTAACTTCCCTGCAGCCATCAAGGTAACCGCTGAGTATTTCCCAAAGAAAGACCGTGCTTTCTCTACAGCCATCTTCAATAGTGGCGCATCTGTAGGTGCCTTGGCAGCACCAGCTACCATTCCGTTGTTGGCTCGCAGCATGGGCTGGGAGTGGGCTTTCATCATCATCGGTGTGCTCGGTTATGTATGGATGGGGCTCTGGATTTGGCTTTATGAGAAGCCTTCTCAGAGCAAGTATGTAAACAAGGCTGAGCTTACTTACATTGAGCAGGATGAAGATTTAGAGAAGGTAAATGCTGAGGCTGAGAAAGCTGAGACTGCAGAGGCTTCAGAGGAGAAGACAATCGGTTTCCTCAAGTGCTTCAGCTATCGCCAGACTTGGTCGTTCATCGTGGGTAAGTTGATGACCGATGGTGTATGGTGGTTCTTCCTCTTCTGGGCGCCAGCTTACTTCTCTGACCAGTATGGTTACTCTTCAGACTCTGGTATGGGTATCGCCCTCATCTTCACTCTTTATGCGATTGTTACGGTTTTGAGTATCGGTGGCGGTTACTTGCCAACCTATTTTGTGGATAAGAAGGGTATGAATCCATATATCGGTAGAATGCGTGCGATGTTGATCTTCGCCTGCTTCCCATTGCTCGGTCTGATAGCTCAGCCTATGGGTGCGTACAGTGCATGGTGGCCAGCTATCATCATCGGTTTGCTCGGTGCGGGTCATCAGGCTTGGTCTGCCAATCTCTATTCTACCATCGGTGATATGTTCCCTAAGTCAACTGTGGCTACCATCACTGGTATTGGTGCTATGGCGGGTGGTATCGGTTCTTTCCTCATCAACAAGGGGTCCGGTATGCTCTTCACCTACGCAGAGGGTCAGGGTTCAGCCTTCACCTTTATGGGCTTCGATGGTAAGCCAGGTGCTTACATGATTGTATTCTGCATCTGTAGTGTGGCTTACCTCGTAGGCTGGTGCATCATGAAGGCTTTGGTTCCAAAGTACAAGCCTATTGTCGTAGAGTAATTGATGGTTGACGGTTGATCGTGAAACATCAAGATAACGTAAACCGTTAAAATGAAATGAGTACTAGTTAAATTGAAATTCAATGATAGAAGCGCAGCGGACTATTTGTCTGTTGCGCTTTATTTTTTATAGGGCATTGGGTATTTTTTGCCCCTAAAATACGCAAGAATAAATAAATTGGTTTAAAATATTTGTGCGTATAATTTTTTTTTGTAACTTTGCACAAACTTAGTATATTACTTAAACTTAAAAAATAATGAAGAAAGCAGTTGTGGTTATAGCTTTACTCAGCCAGGCTCTGGGCTTGACTTATGCCGATGATCAGACCGGGACAAGGGGTATCGGACAGTATCCGGGACGCCCATCTCAGTTTACGGCTCCTCAAATGGTGAAGGATGATACCTATAGGAACATCGCCTTGAACCGTATGGTATATACTTCTTCGAATGCTGATTTCAATCTTACAGGTCATCTGGTAACAGATGGTATCATCACCAGCAAGGCTCCTTCCTTCCTGAGTGTAAGAACGAATGAAGGCGAGTTGTCCAACCGTGACAAGGAGAAGATGATTGATGGCAACACGGTCACCAGTCAGTATATCAAGGGCGAGAAGGCTTTTGCTGAGTTCAATTGGGAAGCCATGAAGGTAAACCTCAAAAATCTGAAGTTTACAGGTGAATTGGCTTACTATCAGGACAAGGCTACTCAGGGGTATGTGATTCGTGTGATGGGTTCACACAATGGTACGAAATGGGAGGTGCTGGGAGAAGAGAAAGGCATCGGACTTCCTGGCGAGGCTACCAAACAGCAGGTAAGTTCCGACCCAAACAAGTTCCAGGATGTGGTGCGCCTGCCGCTCCGCAAGCTGAATGTTTCCATTCCTTTGAAGAAACCGGGCAACTACGAGCACGTACGCATCGAATTTACTATGCCGGGTGCAGCGTGGTGGCGCGTCAAACTCATCGATAATACCACTTCATGGCGTCCATCCATGCACTTCTCCAGTGTATGGAAGTCTGAATTGGCAAAGAATGATCAGTGGCTCTATGTAGATCTGGGTACTGTGGCTGATTTCGATCAGGTGAATCTCTTCTGGGTCAACAAGGCTCGCCAGGGCAAGATTCAGGTTTCCAGTGATGCCAGAAACTGGAGTGATATCGCTACCCTGGGTCAGCAGAAGCAGAAGAGCTTGACCGAGAAGGTGGCTTGCAAGGGGCATGGCAGATATGTGAGATTGCTGCTTACCCAGCCGGATGCTTCCGGTCGTTATGCCTTGTCAGAGATGCAGGTGATGGGTAAGGGTGGCTTGCGTGCCGAGGCAGCCAACACTTTGGCTTCTAAGAATGGCAAGCAGATGCTCAACCAGTGGCAGCTGCGCCGTGAGGGAAGTGATGCCTGGATTCAGGCTACCGTTCCTGGTACCGTGCTCACCAGCTATATGAATATCGGTGCGGTGCCTGATAACCGCTACGATGATAATATGCGACAGATTTCCGAGTCGTTCTTCAATTCTGATTTCTGGTATCGTACTACCATCAACCATCAGCCATCTGCCAACAAGAACCAGCATACCTATCTCAACTTCGATGGTATCAATTGGAAGGCGGATATCCTCCTGAATGGTGAGAAGATTGGCAGAATCGACGGTGCCTTTATCCGCTCTCGCATCGACGTGACCAAGAAGTTGAAGACGGGTGCCAACAAGCTCGAGGTGCATGTCATCAAGAATGCCCACTTCGGCGTAGTGAAGCAGAAGAATCTCCAGAATACTGACCTCAACGGTGGTGAGTTGGGTGCTGATAACCCTACCTTCCACGCATCTATCGGCTGGGACTGGATTACCAATACCCCAGGTCGTGAAATTGGTATCTGGAATGATGTCTATCTCACCCACGATAACGGTGTGAGCGTTTCCGATCCGTTGGTAACATCTACTTTGAATCTGCCGGATACATTGGCAACCATGACTCCATCTGTCTTCCTGAAGAATGCAGATGCCGTGGCTAAGACCGTGAAGCTTTCCGGTTTTATCGGTAAGATCCAGTTTGAGCAGGAAGTTAGCCTGCAGCCAAACGAGAAGCGTGAGGTGGCTTTCGCTCCAGCTGATTATCCTCAGCTCAAGAACCAGCGCATGAATCTCTGGTGGCCTAATGGCTATGGTTCACCTTATTTATATGATGCCGGTTTCAAGGTTTCAGATAAGGCTTCAGGCGAGGTAATCTCTGAGGTCAACTATAAGGCGGGTATCCGCCAGATGAGCTATGTCGACCTGGATACCCAGACCAAGATCTATATCAATGGCAAGAGATTGAATCCATTGGGAGGTAACTGGGGATTCTCTGAGACCAACCTCAACTATCGTGGACGTGAATACGATACTGCCGTTCGTTACCATAAGGAGATGAACTACAATATGATTCGCGACTGGGTGGGTCAGATTGGTGATGAGGAACTGTATGAGGCATGCGATAAGTATGGTATCATGATTTGGCAGGACTTCTGGTTGGCTAACCCATGGGACGGACCGGATCCTGATGACGACAAGATGTTCCTCGAGAACTCTGCCGATTACATCTCCCGCATCCGCAGCCATGCTTGTATCGGTATCTATTGCGGTAGAAACGAGGGCTTCCCTCCTGCATCCATCGACAAGGTGCTGAGAGAGCAGGTGAAGGCGATTCATCCACAGTTGGGCTATATTCCTAGTTCAGCCGACCTAGGTGTCAGCGGTCATGGTCCTTACCAGATGAAGTCACCATCTTTCTACTTCGCTAACCAGAGCCATAAGCTGCATTCTGAGCGTGGTATGCCGAATGTGCCTACCTTCGAGTCTCTGAGCCGAATGATGGAACCGGAGCATCTGTGGCCTCAGAGCGATGCTTGGGGACAGCATGATTATACATTGAAGGGCGCCCAGGGTGGTGAGTCTTTCAACAACATCATGGAAAAACGTTATGGCAAGCCTCAGAGTGCTGAGCAGTTTACCAAGTGGGCACAGTGGCTTAACTATGATGGCTACCGTGCGATGTACGAGTCTTCTCAGCAGGACCGTCTTGGTTTGCTCATCTGGATGAGTCATGCCTGCTGGCCAAGCATGGTATGGTGTACCTATGATTATTACTTCGAGCCAACTGCTGCTTACTTTGGCGTGAAGAAGGCTTGTGAGCCATTGCATATCCAGTATAATCCGGTGAAGAAGGTTGCCGAGGTGGTCAACTTTGCCGGTGGTGCCAAGGATGGCTTGGTTGCCAAGGCTCAGGTCTTTGATATGTACGGAAAGTTGATCAAGGAGGAGAGTAAGGAAGTGAATGTGGCAGAAGACCAGACTCTCGATGCCGTTAGCGTAAGCGAACCGGATGAGGAGGTTTACTACATCAAGTTGACTCTGGAGCAGAACAACCAGGTGGTTTCTGACAACTTCTATGTAATGGGTAAGGAAGAGGATAATCTCCAGGCACTCTCTAAATTGCCAAAGGCAGATGTTGCTGTCAGCGGCAAGCGTTTCGTTCAGCAGGGCGAAGAGTGGGTTGGCGAGGTAGAGATCCGCAATACCGGCAATGTACCTGCCCTCTTGGTTCGCCTGAACCTGAAGGGTGGTGATGGTGAGCAGATTCTCCCAGTTATCTACAGCGATAACTATTTCAGTCTGATGCCGAACGAGTGCAAGACTATCAAGGTGTCTTATCGTGATGAGGATGGCAGAGGTCAGGCTCCATACGTAGAGATTACAGGTTTCAATAAGTAAAACTGAAAGTAAAATAAAAAAGCGCATCAGATTCTGATGCGCTTTTTTATTTACTTGAGGAATCCCTGCTGCTTGAGGGCATCGAGGAATCCGATGCTCATGGCTTCGCAATCCTTCTTGGTATATCGGATATCGGTGAAAACCTGGGCTAATGTTTCTACGTTGTTGATGCGTACAAACTCCTGGTTCTCTTCCAGTGCTTCTTTCTCGGCATAGAAGTCATCAATCTTTTCTGGGGTATAATCCTCGAAATGCTCGTTGTGTATGATGCTTCTCAATGGCAGACGGTCGCTCTGGGCAGGCTGTTCATCCGGCCATCCGATGGTAAGGGTAGCCACTGGCATTACCAGCTTCGGCAACTTCAGGGTGTCGATGATCATTTTCGGCATATACACCGTGGTGCCCAGGAAGCAGGTTCCCAGACCCGCTTCTTCTGCCAGATTGGTGAATGTCTGGGTAAAGAGCAGGGCATCGGTAGCCGCATTCATAAACGAGAGGATGTTGTCGTATCCCGGGGTTCCCTTGCGGTTTTCTGCCCAGAGGGTGGTGCGGCGGTAGTCAGCGCAGATGGTGAGTACCACAGGAGCACCTGTCACCATCGGCTGGTTGAAGTGGGCAGGTGCCAAAGCCTTCTTTCCCTCTTCGCTGCGGGTTACCACTACGCTGTAGAGCTGCAGGTTTCCCATGGTAGGAGTACGCATCGCCTCTTCCAGCAAACTGTTCAAAAGTTCATCTGTTACCTCTCTGTCAGCATATTTGCGAATCGAGGTTCTTTTCTTGATTGATTCCATATCTTGTTTCTTTTTTTTGTGCAAAGATAATGAAAGTTTCCTAAAAAGAACACGGTTCTTTTACATTTTTTGCTTCATAATGAGCTTTTCGTGCGTTTTTTGATGAAATATCTGCTCAAACGTTTCATATTTTAGAAATATTGTTTTAATTTTGCAGCTAATTATTAAACGTTTAATATGGAATATACTGAAAATATGACTTTCGAAGAGGCGAGTCACGCCTTGATGAAAGATTTGAAGACCCGATTGGCTGAGCTGCACGGGCATTTCGATGCTCAGAATGTCGATTGGCATAAGCTCCATCAGCCATTGGCGAAACTTGTTTCCGAAGAAACGCAGAAATCAATCGGCAGCCCGGAAGTGGTTGAGGTTCGACCTAAGGAATTGGAGTGCGATGTGGTAAGATACCAGAACAATAAGGAGAAATGGGTGGCTCTGGTCGGATTGCTCAATGGTCATCCCTACGAGATATTCACCGGTTTACAGGATGAGGATGAAGGCATCATGCTCCCCAAGTCTGTCACCAAGGGCAAGATCATCAAGACGGTGCTCCCGGAAGGACAGAAGAGATATGATTTCCAGTTTGTCAACAAGCGTGGCTACAAGATTACCGTCGAAGGATTGAGCGAGAAGTTCAATCCCGAGTATTGGAACTATGCCAAGCTCATCTCCGGTGTTCTGCGCTATCGTATGCCGATTGCCCACGTCATCAAGCTGGTCAATCAGCTGCAGCTCACCTCCGAAACCCTCAACACCTGGCGGGTGGGCGTGGAAAGAGCCTTGAAGAAGTACCTCTATGAAGAAAATGGAATAGATAACTTGGAAAACGGAATAGATTATAAGGAGACTGAAGATGAAATTGATGAGCAGTAAGATATACCTCAGGAATGTGCGTTTCCACGCTTTCCATGGCGTATTGCCGCAGGAGGGAATCGTAGGCAACGATTACCTCGTCAACCTGGTGCTGGATTATGACTTCTCTTCTGCCATGAAAACCGATGATCTTCAGGGAACCCTCAATTATGCCGAGGTCTATCAGAAGGTAAGAGAAGAAATGGCGGTGCCCAGCAAGCTCCTGGAGCATGTGGCAGGCAGAATCGCCCATAGACTCTTTTCCGATTTCCCGGAAATCCAGAAACTCCAACTCTCTATCACCAAGGTAAATCCTCCGATGGGTGCCGATAGCGACGGCGCTGGGGTAGAGGTTGTATTAACAAATGATAAAACTTATAGTTAGAATTAGGTTTTCTGATAATAAAGTAGTAATTTTGCAAAATCATCAGAAAGTATGTGTAAGAAAGTAACACTGATATGGATCTTCTTGTGTGTGTTGGTAATGACTGCATTCGCTGCCAATAAGCGGTTCACGCTGGTCATCGACCCTGGTCATGGTGGTCATGATGCCGGAGCACTCGGAGCCATATCCAAGGAAAAGAATATCAATCTTGCCGTTGCCTTGCGCTTCGGTAAGTATGTGGAGCAGAATCTTCCGGAGGTAAGAGTCATCTATACCCGCACGAAGGATGTCTTCATCCCGCTCAATGAGCGTGCGAATATCGCCAACCGTGCCAATGCCGATCTCTTTATCTCCGTGCATACCAATGCCTTGCCGGCAGGAAAGGTGGCTCGTGGCTTCGAGACCTATACCCTCGGTATGCACCGTGCCAAGGATAATCTCGATGTGGCGATGCGGGAAAACTCCGTCATCTCGATGGAGAAGGACTATCAGCAGAGATATCAGGGCTTCGATCCCCGCTCTTCTGAGAGCTATATCATCTTCGAGTTCATCCAGGGCAAGAATATGGAGCGCAGCGTAGAACTGGCTCGAATGATCCAGCGAGGTGTCTGCGATGGTGCCAACCGTCCCGACAAGGGCGTGCATCAGGCGGGATTCCTGGTCTTGAGAGAGACTTCCATGCCGGGCTGCCTCATTGAGTTGGGATTCATCACAACTCCTGATGAAGAGCGCCTGCTCAACAATGACAGCAGAGTGGATGATATCGCCCGTGGCATCTACGAGGCTTTCGCAAAATACAAGAATAAGTACGACAGATCGGTTTCCGTTCCTTATCGTGCCAAGGATTCCGAGGATGTGAATATCCCGAAGATTGTTCCGGATCAGGAACCTGCGCCTAAGACTCGTGTCGTAACGAGGGGAAAGCAGCCGAAGCGTGAAGAGGCAACGCCTGAACAGCCAAAGCGGGAGGTGAAGAAGCAGGAGCCGAAGAAGGATGTGAAGAAGGCTGAGATAGCCGATGCGCCGGTCTTCAAGCTTCAGATTTTCGTAGGTAGTAGAAACCTTCGCAAGGGCGATGCTCATTTCAAGGGCGAAACCGATTACGATAGTTTCCAGGAAGGCAATCTGGTGAAATACACCCTGGGTGCATCCACCAATTACAACGAAATCTATCGCCTGCGCAAGGAAAAGCTGGAGAAGTTCCCGGAGGCTTTCATCATCGCCTTCAAGAACGGACAGAAATATGACGTGAACCAGGCTATCCGGGAGTTCAAGCAGAACCGCAACCGGTAGCTCCTCCACTTCTCGGGCAGCCTGTAGCTCCCTTCTCGGGTAGCCGGTAGCTCCGCAGCCTGTGATTCGCTCTATATAAATAGGTATAATAAAAAGAACAAAAATAGATAAATATGAAACTGACAAAGGAAATTAGGATAGCGTTGGTCGCTATTGTAGGTATCTTGGTGATGTACTTCGGAATCAACTTTCTGAAGGGCATCAACTTGTTCTCTACCAATAACACCTACTATATGACGTTTGATGACATCCAGGGTATGGGTGCTTCTACCCCTATCTATGCCGATGGTTACAAGGTGGGTACCGTGGATCAGCTGGATTTCGACTATTCCGGAAAGGGTCCCATCAAGGTCAAGGTGGATATCAATAAGGATCTGAGAATCCCTGCGGGTAGTACCGCAGAGATTTCTAAGGATATCATGGGCAATCTCCAGGTTAGTCTCCTGCTTGCCAACAATCCTCGTGAGCGTATCGAACCGGGCGGCATCATTCCTGGTACGGTGAATTCCGGTATGATGGGCAAGGCTGCCGAAATGATTCCGGTAGTCGAGAAGATGCTGCCTAAGCTGGATTCCATCCTCACCAGTGTGAATGCACTCCTGGCTGATCCTGCCCTGGCTGCTTCCCTCCACAATGTGGAGACCATCACCAGCAACCTCACCGTTTCCACCCGTGAGTTGAATACCCTGATGGCTGGATTGAACAAGCAGGTTCCGGGTATGATGAAGAAGGCGAATGGCGTTCTCGACAATACCAACCGACTCACCTCTAATCTGGCGAGCCTCGATGTGCAGGGCACACTCGACCGTGTGAATGCCACCCTCGATGGTGCACAGAAGTTCACCGAGCAGTTGAACAGCGGAAAGGGTAGCCTCGGTCTCCTCATGAACGATACCCGCCTCTATGAGAATCTGAACTCAACGATGTCGCATGCCGACTCTCTGGTCATCGATCTCAAGGCGCATCCAAAGCGCTATGTTCACTTCTCTGTTTTTGGAAGGAACGACAAGTAGAGACTCGGATATGCCGTTTTAAAGGCTTCTTTGAGGAAAATGCCAAAATAAATTTTGTCTAAATAACAAAGGCAATGTTTCACGCCCCGGAATAGCTACAGAACTTGTTGTTTTTTAGCTATTTCGGGGTGTTTCAAAATTGTTTCACCGCCCCTAAAACGCAATTGTGGATAACTTTCTTAGTTGTTTGATTATGAGGTAGTTATCGTGGTAGTCTTAAAATATTATAAATAGCCCGATTTGCTACTTTGGGCTTTTTTTTGTAATTTTGCAGTCGATTTGCATCAAATGGTGCAATCTGATGTAGTGTTAAGGTAAAAAATCAATTAAATAAGTAGTAAATAGTGTCAATGTTAGCAAGTCCAAAAGCGCTTTGGGACAATAGTCTTTTGCTTATAAAGGATAATGTGTCAGAGCAGCAATATAATACATGGTTTCGACCAATAGTCTTTGAGTCGTACAAGCCTTCGACCAAGACTTTGTTGGTTCAAGTTCCAAGTCCATTCGTATATGAGTACTTGGAACAGAATTATGTTGGCTTGTTGAGCAAGGTCCTTCATCGCAATTTCGGCGATGGCATCCGTCTCACTTATCGTGTGGTAACGGATAAGGAACACAGGTTGACCCAGGATGTGGAAGCTGATCCGGCTGATATTGATGAGGCTGAGCGCAAGAGATTGGCACAGCAGCCACAGACACAGGCTAGCCCGGCAGAACCACAGCAGCCTGAAGACATTGACACCCAACTTGATCCGAAACTCACCTTCAATAATTATATGGAGGGTGACAGCAACAAGCTGCCACGTTCGGTGGGATTGTCTATTGCTGAGCATCCGAATACCACGCAGTTCAACCCTATGTTCATCTATGGTCCTTCTGGTAGCGGAAAGACTCACCTGGTGAATGCCATCGGTCTGAAAACCAAGCAGATGTATCCGCAGAAGCGTGTGCTCTATGTCAGTGCCCGCCTCTTCCAGACACAATATACCGATGCGGTGCTGCATAATGCGAGCAATGATTTCATCAATTTCTACCAGTCTATCGATGTGCTCATCGTGGATGATGTGCAGGATTGGGCAGGCAAGGCGAAGACCTTGAATACCTTCTTCCACATCTTCAATCACCTCTTTCGCAACGGAAAGCGTATCATTCTGGCAAGCGATCGACCTCCGGTAGAACTCAAGGATATGCCAGACCGACTCATCACCCGTTTCTCTTGTGGACTGGTGGCGGAGTTGGAGAAGCCGAATGTGGAACTCTGCGTCGATATCGTGAGCAACAAGGTGCGCAAGGACGGACTGAAAATTCCGAAGGATGTGGTTTCCTTCATCGCACAGACCTGCAACGGCAGTGTGCGTGATCTCCAGGGTGCCATCAATGGTTTGCTGGCTTACAGTATCGTATATAACAGCAGCATCGATATCCGACTGGCTGAGCGTGTCATCAAGCGTGCCGTCAAGGTTGAGGAGAGTAACAAGGTGCTCACCCTCGATGAAATCGTGGAGGCGGTCTGCAATCATTACAAGGTAACGGTGGCTGCTGTCAACAGCAAGAGCCGCAAGCGTGAGTACGTGGAGGCGCGTCAGGTGGCGATGTTCATGGCTCAGAAACTCATCAAGATGCCTGCTTCCAGAGTGGGCAAACTCATTGGTAATCGCGATCATAGCACGGTTATCCACAGTTGCGCCAAGGTAGAGGAGCGACTGAAAATCGATGCCGAGTTCTTCGATGAACTCTCTAGCATCGAGAATGGATTGAGAGTGAAGAGATAATTAACATAGATAAGCACGGAACCTTGGTATAGTGGTTCTCGTTTATATAAATGAAATAAAAGGAAGTCGGGCAAGTTTGTATTTGCTTTGACTTCCTTTTTCCGTTTGTCAACCATCAACTATTAACAATAAACTTTCGTTTTTTCGAAAAAAAACGAAAGAAAGGGATTGTGTATCATTCTTTTTTATTATATTTGCAGTCGAAATAGATTTGAGCCTAAACTAAACGCAGATATAGTTATGGAACAGAACTTCAAAATTATATTATATGCCGTGGGTGCGATGATTCTTGCACCCCATACCCTCTATGCCCAGTCAGAAAATATCAAAGGTCTGGATTCATTGCGCTTATACGGTTCGGTGAGCGTGGTGGAGCCTGAACTGCTGAAGAAGGGCGTACTCAATAATGCCCTTGATGCCTTGAATGGACAGACGGCTGGTGTAAATGTTACTACCAATGGTCTCGACCGTATTGCCATGCTCAACTCTGTGCGGGTTCGTGGTACCACTTCTATCATGGGCGGCAACGACCCATTGGTCATCATCGATGGTGTAACCTCGGATGTAGCAACGCTTGCTACGATCTATCCTGCTGATATCGAAAGCTTTACCGTGTTGAAGAATGCCAGTGAGACCGCTCTTTATGGTTCTCGTGGTGCTTCGGGCGTTATCCAGGTGAAGACCAAGAAGGGAACGGGTAAGGGATTCCAGATTTCTTACGAGGGCAACTATGGCATCGAGGCGATGTTCAAGAGTATGGAGATGCTGAATGCCGCTGAATACATAGCTGCTGCACAGAAGTTTGGGCTGGAATATAATAATAAGGGATTTGATACTAATTTTTCCAAGGCTATCACCCGAACCGGAAATGTGCAGAACCATTATCTCGCCTTCAGCGGTGGTACTTTGCAGAGCAACTATCGGGCTTCCTTCGGCTATATCGACCATAACACCATCATCCGGAGCAAGGGCTATCGCAACCTGGTGGCTAAGATTGATGTTACCCAGAAGGCGTTTGGTGATAGACTGACGGGTGATTTCGGCGTGTTCGGTTCATCCTATAAAAACAATGATATCTTCGACAGTCAGATGCTTTTCTATTCTGCCGATGCCATGAATCCTACCTATCCTTTTGATAGGCTGAATGGCAGTTGGGTGAAGAATGGAGCTGCTTCGCAGGTGAATCCTCCCGGTGCCCTGCTCGAAGAGCGCAGGGATACGAAGAACATGAACTTCAATGCCCATCTGAAACTGAACTATGATATTTGGAGCAACCTGAGCATTTCTGCCTTTGGGGCATATAGTTATACTTCCAACGAGAATAACCAGTTCTGTCCTACCTGGGTGTGGGCACAGGGCAATCTCTATCGTGGGGAGTTCAAGAGCGAGGAATGGCTTGCCAATGTTTCCTTGAACTATCAGCGGGTGTGGGGCATTCACAGCCTTAAGGCGATGGCAGGTGCTGAGTATCAGAAGGATATCCGTACGGGATTCTGGACTTCTGCCAAGGGATTCTCAAACAATAGTATGTATTACCACAATATCGGTGCTGCCGCTTCCCGACCTTTCGGCGGTACAGACAGCAACTATGAAGACCAGGCGCTGGCTTCCGTGATGGGCAACATCGACTATACCTTATATAATAAGTACAGTCTTTCGGTTTCCATGCGTGGCGATGGTTCTTCTTTGGTGGGCGATGACCATACCTGGGGTTTCTTCCCATCCGTTTCCTTATCCTGGGATATGAAGCAGGAAGAATGGCTTCGCCAGCTCAAAGCGATTACGATGCTCAAGTTGCGTATGGGTTATGGACGTTCGGGTAATCTGGGCGGCATCTCTGCCTATACCACCATGAACACTGTGAGACAGAACGGCATCGTTTCGGTGAACAGTTCGCCTGTGGTAACGATGGGCATGATCCGCAACAACAATCCCGACCTGAAGTGGGAGACGCGTGCCACCTGGAACTTGGGTGCCGACCTGGGGTTGTGGAACAACCGTCTCGTGCTGACGGCGGAGTATTACTATTCCAAGACCACCGATATGCTCTATGCCTACGATGTGCCGGTGCCACCTTTCGCCTACGATAAGCTCTTGGCAAACATCGGTTCGATGAGCAATCAGGGATTGGAGGTGGGCTTCTCCATCACGCCTATACAGAAGAAGGATATGGAGTTGAACATCAACATGAATCTGGCTTGGCAGAAGAACAAACTCCTCTCGCTCAGTGGCGAATATGATGGCATGCAAATGTCGGCGGCGGATATCACGGCGATGGGTGCCTTATCGGGTGCCGGTCAGCATGGCGGCTATAACAATGTGGTCTATCAGATAGTGGGACAGCCGCTGGGTGTCTTCTATCTACCTCATTGCAAGGGACTTGTAGAAGATGGCAACGGGCATTATCGCTATGATATAGAAGATTTAGATAAGAACGGAACCGTGGATTTGAGTGATGGCGGTGACAGATATATCGCCGGACAGGCAACGCCAAAGGTGACGCTTGGCTCAAACATCAGTTTCCGTTATCGCGACTGGTATCTCTCCTTGCAGATGAATGGTGCTTTTGGACATAAGATTTTCAACGGAACGGGGCTGGCATATACCAACATGTCGAGTTTCCCGGATTACAACGTGCTGAAGGGTGCCCCGGAGAAGAACATCGTTGACCAGAATGTATCCGATTATTGGCTGGAGAAAGGTGATTATCTTAACTTCGAGTATCTCACCCTGGGCTATGATATTCCAATCCGCAAGGGGGTGGTGCAGTCGCTCAGGGTGTCGGCAAGTGTGAACAATCTTGTCACTATCAGCAGTTATAGCGGACTGACGCCGATGATCAACAGTTATGTGGTGAACAGTACGATGGGTATCGACGACAAGCGGACCTATCCGCTTTACCGCACCTTCTCGCTGGGTTTGAGTGTTCAATTCTAAATGCAGAACTTTAAATGCGGAACTTTAAATGCAGAATTCTAAATGCAGAACATTAAATTCAGAATTTTAAATGCAGAAATGTATGAAACGATATAGACTATACTTTTTCCTGATAGCAGCCTTGACAATGACATCGCTGACGATGACATCCTGTCTGGATGAGCATCCGAAGGACCAGCTCGAGGAGGAAGCCATTTATGGCTCTGCCTTGGATATTTATACCAACGCCGTGGCTTCACTCTATAATTATATCGGCGGCACCAACGAGAGTGAGGGGCTTCAGGGCACCTGCCGTGGCATCTACGACTACAACACGCTGACTACCGACGAGGCGATGATTCCGATTCGTGGAGGCGACTGGTATGACGGTGGGTTGTGGAATGCCATGTACCGGCATGACTGGACGGCTGATGATGAGCCGCTTTATGATACCTGGAAGTATCTCTATAAGGTGATAGTTCTGGCAAACAAGTCGCTCGACATCATTGAAGCCAAGTCGTCTCTGCTCACAGCAAACCAGAAAGACCAGTTCCAGGCAGAGGTACGTGCCTTAAGGGCATTGATGTATTATGAGGCGATGGATATGTTTGGCAGGATTCCGGTTATTCTGTCTTCGGGAGAAGCTGCCCTTTATGCGAATGCTGGGGGAGCTGATGCCACTCTTCCTTCTGTCACAGGTGCTGCTCTTCCTTCTCAAAGCGAGCGGAGCGAGGTGTTCCACTTCGTTTTCAGCGAGTTGCAGCAGGTGCTGCCTTATCTTCCCGATGAGCATAGCAACAAGGAGGGCAATTACTATGGCCGCATCACGCAGCCTGTGGTTAACTTCCTGCTGGCAAAATTGGCGCTGAATGCCGAGATTTACATGTTTGATGATTGGACCAAGGGGTATGCGAAGCGACCTAAGGGCAAGGATATCTATTTCATGGTGCAGACTGCCGATGGAGCCTCTCTGCTCAATGGCGGCAAGGCGAGTGCGAACCGCAGCAAGAAGTTGAATGCCTGGGAAACCTGCATTTACTATTGCGATAAACTTGCCGGGGAGGGGTATGACCTGGAGGCAGATGATGCCTTCAATTTCTCTACGCACAATGAGACATCGAAGGAGAACATCTTTACCATTCCAATGGATAAGAACATCTATACCAATCAGTTTCATTATCTTTTCCGCTCTTACCATTATACGCATGGTGGTGCCTTGGGATGGGGTAGTGAGAATGGTACCTGTGCTACGATTGCTACGATGAAGGCCAACCGTTATGGCGAAGCAGACGAGGACACCCGTTGCAGGATGAACTTTGTGGCAGGTGTAGTGAAGGTGGATGGCAAGGAACTGCTGATGGATAATGGCAAGCCTCTGGAGTATCAGCCTTTTGAGGTGGCTCAGAACCTGACTGGCAGCAAGTATATCAAGACGGCTGGAGCGAGAATGGCGAAATACGAGGTAGATAGAACTTCGTATATGGATGGCAAGTTGCAGAGCAACGATATAGTTCTTTTCCGTTATGCCGATGTACTGCTGATGAAGGCGGAAGCCAAGGTTCGCCTGGGAGAGAATGGTGATGTGGAACTGAACAGGATCCGTGCTCGTGTAGGCATGCCGAATCGCAAGGCAACGCTTGCCAACATCCTGGAAGAGCGATTGCTGGAACTGGTATGGGAAGGTTGGCGCCGCCAGGACCTCATCCGTTTCGGCAAGTTTACCGCAGCTTATGATCTCCGCACCCCACTTCAGGGCGAGGAATCTGGCTATACCACCGTCTTCCCGATACCGCAGAAATGCATTGATTTGAATAAGAAACTGGAGCAGAATAAGGGGTATGAGAAGAAATCATAAAGAGCATAAGTAAACTCCATACACCCTTTCCGATCCTAGTTTCTTGTCTCCATACACCCTTTCCGATCCTAGTTTCTTGTCTCCATACGCCCTTTCCGATCCAAGTTTCTTGGCTCCATACGCCCTGAAAGGGCAGAAGCTCCTAGCCCAGGGCATCCGCCCTGGGTAATTATGGATGCAAGCCTGCCGCCCTGTAAGGGCAAAAGCTTTCAAATTACAGCTGATAGAACTTGGTGAAAGCCTTCACGCAGTATTCGTGATCCATCACGCTGCCGGTTTCACGGCAACTGTGCATGGCGAGAATGGCATTACCCATGTCCACGCCCTTCAATGGAATGGAAGAGGCGAGGATATTGCCCAAAGTGCTTCCGCCAGCCACATCACTGTGGTTCACGAAGCGCTGACATGGCACACCGGCTGCCTCACAGATATTCGTGAAGATGGCAGCAGATACCGCATCACTCGCATACTTCTGTGCCGCATTGAACTTGATGACCGGACCGCCCCCCAGCATCGGATGATTCGTTGGGTCAAACTTCTCGCTGTAGTTAGGATGCCAGGCATGCGCATTGTCGGCAGAAATCATGAAGGCACGCTCCACAGCCTGATAATACGCCTCCTCCGTTCCGCTCTGTGCAAGAGCGATGCGCTGCAGCATATAAGAGAGGAAAGGACTTCCCGCACCCTGCTTAGTCTGCGACCCCGTCTCCTCATTGTCGAAAATCGCCAGCACCTGGGTCGTATCCTGGGCATCAGCCGCCGTCAGAGCCTCTACGCCAGCCCAGCACATCGATAAATCATCGAGTCGTCCCGAAGAGATAAACTCATCGTGCACACCGAAGGTGCAGGCAGGAGTGGCATCCGCCAGATAGAGATCGAAGTCGAGGATATCCTCCTTCTGGATATTCAGTTCGCCGGTAATCACGTTCATCAGCAGATTACCCTTTTCCAGTTCATCGTTGATGATGCCGAGGATAGGGAGCACATCCTTCTGCTTGCTCAACTTCACGCCATCGTTCACCTGACGGTTGAAGTGGATGGCGAGATTACTGATCTGCAGCAGAGGTCGCTGGATATGGAGCAGGAGCGTCTTCGGATGCATCGCATCCTCGCCCTTTACGATCACTCTACCCGCCAGAGTGAGTGGACGGTCGAACCAGGTTGACATAATCGGACCGCCATAAACCTCGGTATTCAGTTTCACGATGCTGCCCTCGCAAGTCATCTCAGCGTTAGGCTTGATGCGGAAGGTAGGGGAGTCGCAGTGAGCGCAGATCATGTGGAAGCCGGCATCAGCCAGTGTCTTCTTTCCGATTTGGAAAGCATAGATAGAAGAGTCGTTCTTGGTAACGAAGAACTTGTCACCAGCCACAACCTTGCCCAGCGGCTCCTGAGGGTTCAATCGTCTGAACCCATTTTTCTCCAATTCCTCAGAGATATTCTTCACAGCCAGGAAGTTCACTGGCGAAGCGTCTAAAAAGGATAATAATCTTTTGATCATAGTCTATATCTTATATATTAATTATGCTGCAAAGATAATGCAAAATTTTCATTTAATCTCATATTTCTACTTGTTTTTTCCATAATAGTTAAATATCTACAAGAATCCCCCATGATGTTTGGTGTTATGTTTTGAAAGCATTAATTTTGCACATCATAATTTTGGTAGATATACAGAATCATTTAAAACAAAGATAAATGGAAATAGTAATAGGAATCGTTATAGGTCTTGCCATCGGATTCTTCGTGGGCAAGCTGATGGAAGGAAAAAAGGCGGGAGAGGAGAAAATGCAGCTTATAGCGAAGGCTCAGGTGCTGCAGGCTAATATCGAACAGAGTAATCTGCATCATGCTTCTGAGGTGCAATCCTTGAAACAATCTCATGCTGCTGAGGTTCAATCCTTAAAAGCCCAGATGGAGAACGAACGGCTGTTTGCCGAAAAGCTCCGTGCTGAAAGCGACCAGCAGTGGGCGCAGAAACTCGAAAGCCTGAAGCAGGAGATGCATCGCATGACCATCGAACAGCAGAAGGCTGCTGCCGAACAGCTCGCTGCCAAGCAGTCTGCCCTCCAGGAAAACAACCGACTCCAGATGGATGAACTCCTGAAACCTATCAAGGAGCAGTTTGCCGATTTCAAGAAATCGGTAGAAGAGAGCAAGACCCAGAACGAGGTGAATAAGAAGGAACTGCAGAGTACCTTCGAGGCTACGATGAAACTCTTCCAGCAGGAACAGCAGCAGGCTGTAACAAGTCTGAAGGAGCAGACTTCGAAGATCGGCTCCGATGCCGCCAACCTTACCAAGGCATTGAAGGGCGACAGCAAGATGCAGGGCGACTGGGGTGAGATGGTATTGGAAACTATCCTGGAAAACAGCGGTTTGCGCAAGGACGAGGAGTTCTTTATCCAGGAGAATACCAAGGATGAGAACGGCAAGAACTTCCGTCCCGATGTCATCGTGCGATTCCCGGAAGGCAGGAGCGTGGTGATAGATAGCAAGGTATCTCTCACCGCCTATACCGATGCCTTGGCGGCAGAGACCGATGAGGAGCGAGAGCGGTTGATGAAGTCGCACGCCCTGAGTGTGCGCAAGCACATCGATGAGTTAGCGGAGAAGGATTATTCGAAGTTGGTAGAAGATGCCATCGGTTTTGTCTTGATGTTCATACCGAACGAGACCAGTTATATTGCAGCGATGAAGCAGCAGCCGGATTTGAGTCGTTATGCCTATCAGAAGAAGATCATCATCATATCTCCGAGCAATCTCCTGATGGCGTTGCAGCTGGCGTATAATCTCTGGCAGTATGACCGTCAGAACAAGAATGTAGAGAAAATTGTGAAGACGGCTGCCGATCTTTACGACAAGGTCGTAGGTTTTGAGGATACCTTCACGAGCATAGGTGATCTCCTCACCCGCCTCTCCGGTACCTATGATAAAGCGAAAAAGCAGCTTTATGATGGTACCGGCAATGTAATGAGAAGGGTAGAGAGCCTGAAGAATCTGGGTGTAACTCCCAAAAAGCAGATCAAGGCATTAGAGGAGTAATTTTAATAAGCGTTTTTATCCGGGCAGATAATACTCTTGGCTGTCAGGAGGATAATACGGATGTCAAGCCAGAACGACCAGTTCTCGATATACCAGATATCTCGCTTGATGCGCTCCTCCATCTGCCAGAGCTCCTTCGTCTCACCACGGAAACCCGTTACCTGAGCCCAACCGGTAATGCCTGGCTTCGAGAAGTGGCGAACCATATACTTATCAATCAAACTGCCATAAACCTCAGTGTGATACAACATGTGAGGTCTAGGACCCACGATACTCATGTCGCCCTTCAATACATTAATAAATTGAGGGAACTCATCAATATTCGTCTTTCTCATGAAGTTGCCGAACGCAAACTTTCTTGGGTCATTCTTCGTCGCCTGAGCCTTGTCAGAATCCTTGTTCACATGCATCGAACGGAACTTCAGACACATGAATGTATCACCATTCAGACCCGTTCTAGCCTGACGGAAGAAGATAGGACCCGGACTCTGAATCTTGATAATCAGCGCAATGATTGGAATGAAAGGCAAGAAACAGAGACAGATTACACCACTCACGGCGATATCGAAAGCACGCTTGAGAATACGGTTTGAGATAGAAGACTGCGGCTCATGATGGTTCGTGTAAACCGTCTTACCCATAAAGTTCTTGGAATCCAAATGCAACTTATATTCGCCGAACAAACGAGGCAGATAATAGAAATGCACCACGTTCTTGTCACAGAAACGCATGATCTTCACAATCTGGTCAGATTCCTTATGCGACAAGCTGCAGAAAATCTCATCCAGACCATAAGATGAACCGTTGATGGTATCGTTCAGCTTGGACTCTAAAATTTTGTTAAGATCCTGCATGGTACCCAGTTTTTTCAGTTCCTGAGGCGCTCCGGCGATGTCATCATCGGCATAATAGCCTTTTACGATATAACCCGCAGAAGGGTCTTCGGTCATGGTAATGTACATTTCTCTTACGGCAGGATCGCTACCCACGAAGATCACGGTACGACTGTTTCTACCTCTGGCACGGTGATATTTCAGAACCTTGAGCTCGATGAATCGACTGATGATCAGAGCAAGATAGTAAGAGATGCCGAAGTAGAATCCGAACGTAAATATTTCTCCACCATGACTGAAGAATTTCAGGAAGACCATGAAACAGACGGTAGCACAAAGCGCCAGGAAGAAAGTACGTTTGAGTACTTGCTGCAAACCGATTCGTCTTACATGAATGATAGTACAGTAGTTGTATTCGCCGATGGCGAGAGCAACGTTTGCTATAAAGAATGTAATCTTTGTTTTCAGATCTAGGTAGTCGGGAACATGAATGAATTCGATGTTGGTAAAGCCCAATAGTAAGCTGTTGAGGATGATGAAGTCAACTAAGACCACCAACCTTCTAATCAGTATGTTTCCTTTATAGATGTTTTTTTCCATAAGAAATTATATGTAATTTAAATTTTTCGATTTCTCTTCTTAGAATATAAATTCCTCGTAAATTCGACCGCAAAGTTAGCAATAAAAACTGAATTCCCCAAACTTTTCCCCATCTTTTTTCCCTCCGCAAATCCCTCCTGTTCTCCCCCTCAATAATTATTTTAAAATCAACTGTTTTTTTTTGTTAAAAATCACTTTCGTAAAGTGATATATTCTTTATTATCAATAAAAACCATTAATTTTGCAGCCGGAAAAAGCATTCTGGCTGCAAACCCGCTCAGAATCCTGGCGGCGCTATAGCAGAGCCAGCTACATCCTTCCCTTCAGAGAAAGGAAGGTTTGGTTAGAATGTGGAGCTCCCTTTGGGAATGGATAATCTTCTATCATTTACAAATAGAAATATATAAAAGAAGAAAAGGATATAAGGTGTATGATTAAAAAAATGCATTATCTAGATAAAAAAATGAAATATAGTAAATTTTTGCTGTTAGGAGCCCTAGGGGTAGCGCTCTTAACTGCTACTTCTTGCGGCACACCGAAGGATGTAGCCTACTTTCAGGATTTAAACAACAATCCTGATACCGTTATCACCCTGCAGAACAAAGTGATTACTGTAAAGCCTACCGATAAAATCTATATCGGAGTAAAGAGCAAGGATCCGCAGATCTCACAGCTCTTCAATCTTACAGGCGGTACAAACAGCGGTGGTACTTACAATATGTCGCAGGATGCCTATTACTATACAGTAGATAGCAAGGGAGAAATCGATTTCCCAGTTGTGGGAAAGATGCAGGTGGCTGGTCTCACCCGTGAGCAGATTGCCGAAAAGATAAAGAAGTCATTGGTTGATGCAAGTCTTGTGAAAGACCCAACTGTAACTGTAAGTCTCAGCAACCTCCATTATTCTATGATGGGTGAAGTGGCAAAGCCAGGTCAGTATGCCATCGAAGAGGAAAAGGTGACTATCCTCGATGCCATCAGCAAGGCAGGCGATCTCACCATCCAGGGACGCAGAAACGATGTGATGGTACTCCGTCAGGAAAACGGCCACCAGAAAGTTTACAAAATCGACCTCTGCTCCGGCAAGGATATCTTCAGTTCTCCTGCTTACTATCTCCAGCAGAACGATGTGGTATATGTTACACCTAACGATACCAAGAAGAGAAGCTCTACTCTCAATGGAAATACTGTGCAATCTACGGGATTCTGGATGAGCATCTCATCTCTCATCGTTACCATTCTCACATTCTTGAAAGTTAATTAATATCAACAAAAAATGATACAGAATACAACTCCGGCGAATCAGCCAGCACAGCCAAATCCGATGGCTCGACCTAACCAGGAAGAGGATTTCATCCGTATTCAGGATCTCCTCTATCTCTGTCTGACACAGTGGCGTTGGTTCATCCTCTCACTGGTTGTAACCTGCGGCATCGCCATTTATTACAACCTCACCACCCCTAATGTATATCAGCGCACTGCATCCCTGATGATCAAGGATGAGAGCAAGGCGCAGGGCATTGGCAGCGATGTAGCTTCCATGTTCTCCGATATGGGTATGGGAAACATGAAGAGCAATGTAAACAATGAACTCATTGCCATTCAGTCACCAGCCGTTCTCCTCGAGACTGGTAAGAGATTGAAACTTGATGTGGATTATGCCATCGATGGACGTTTCCATAAGGAGGCACTCTATGGCGCAGATCTCCCAGTCACAGTAGATTTCGTAGGATTCACCGATGAGCAGAGCGGAAGCTTTAAGCTCCAGCTCAAGGGCGATGGCTCTTATGTTATCAGTAAGCTCAAGGGAGTTACCCGTGATAATCTCCCAGTAGATGACAGTGATGAAATCACCGGTAGAATCGGACAGATCATTCGCACTCCATTGGGTAAGATCAAGGTGGATAAGGCTCCTGCCTTCACACAGTTTGTTTCTGGTGAAGACGAACCGGTACTCTATGTATCACGTTCCAATGTTTATGCAATGACCGACCGCATCAAGGGTTCCCTCTCTGCTAGTCTGAGCGATGTGAAATCTACCGTCATCGACCTTACTTATAAGGATGTGCTTGCTAAGCGTGCAGAAGATGTCATCAACAACATCATCATCGTTTACCGCAAGAACTGGTTGGAGGATAAGAACCAGATGACCATCTCCACCTCTCACTTCATCACTGAGCGATTGGGCGTCATCGAGCGTGAGTTGGGCGATGTTGATAAGAATATTTCAACCTTCAAGAGCAGCAACCTGCTGCCTGATGTAGAGGCTGCCGCACAGCAGTATATGCAGAAGAGCACCGAGGTTGATAAGCAGATTATGGATCTCAATTCCCGTCTCGCCATCGCTCAGTATATCCGAAATTATCTTACTGGTAAGGTTGGCAAGAACCAGCTTCTTCCATCTAATACCGGTATCGAGAGTCCAGGTATCGAACAGCAGATTACCGAGTACAATAAGAGTCAGTTGGAGCGCAACAATATCGTAGCCAACTCCAGCGAGCAGAACCCATTGGTAGCAGATTATGATCAGAGCCTTACCTCTATGCGCAAGAGCATCTCTGCTAGTCTCGATAACTTCGTGGTAACCCTGAAGACTCAGTTGGGCACCCTCCAGGCTAACGAGGCTGCTACTACTTCTCAGATTGCCAGCAATCCTAACCAGGCGAAGTACCTGCAGACTGTTGGCCGTCAGCAAAAAGTTAAGGAGGCGTTGTATCTCTTCCTTCTCCAGAAGCGTGAGGAGAACGAGTTGTCTAAGGCGTTTACCGCATACAATACCCGTATCATCACCCCTCCAACAGGAGACAACACCCCTGTGGAGCCGGTTCGTCGCAAGATCTTGCTCATCGCTTTGGTATTGGGCTTCCTTATTCCAATGGTAGTCATCTATATCCGTGAGAAGGCAAATACCACCGTTCGTGGCCGTAAGGATCTCAAGAAGGTCAACGTACCATTCCTCGGCGAGATTCCATTCTCTATCAGCCGCAAGAACCGTCCAACTCTCGAGCAGCGCATCAAGTTCTGGAAGAAACCTAAAGAGGTTCGTATGATTGTGGTGAAGGCAGGCAAGCGCGATATCGTCAACGAGGCTTTCCGCGTATTGCGTACTAACTTCGAGTTCACCATCGGAACCCATCCGGAGCAGAATGTCATTGTGTTCACTTCATTTAATCCTGGTTCTGGTAAGAGTCATATTGCTGCCAATATGGCGATGTCGCTCGCTATCAAGAAGAAGAAAGTTTTGTTGATTGATGGTGACCTCCGCCATGGTTCAACCTCTATGTTGATTCATAGTCCGGGCGAGGGATTGAGCGATTACCTGAATGGTAGAATCACCGATATTCACGACATCCTCTATAAGGGTGAGGAAAACGGATTGGTTAAGGGTTTTGATGTGATTCCTATTGGAACCATCCCTCCAAACCCAACCGAGCTTCTCTTCACTCCATTGCTGGAGCAGATGATTAAGACCATGCGCGAGGAGTATGATTATGTATTCATCGACTGTCCACCTATCGAGGTCGTCGCAGATACCCCAATATACGAACAGTTTGCCGATCGTACAATCTTCGTGGTTCGTGCCGGCTTGATGGAGCGTAGTATGTTGCCTGAGGTGAATGCCCTCTACAAGGAGAAGAAGTTCAAGAACATGACATTGATTCTGAACGGAACCAAGGCACAAGGCGGCAGATATGGCAGCCACTACGGCTATGGTTACGGCTATGGTTATGGCTATAACTATAATAAGGAAAAGAATGGGGGGGCAAAATCTTAAATAATTGGATTATAGAATAATAGAAACAAATGTTTAAATTCTTCCAGAAAATATTTAATCAGAGTATGCCATCAGGGGAGCGAGAGCTTCTCCCTGGTGGCATTGATTTTCATTGCCACATCCTCCCTGGCGTGGATGATGGCTTCCAGGACCCGGAAAAGAGTCTGGAGCAGTTGAGAATCTATGAGGAGAGCGGCATGAAGGAAGTGTGGTTCACCCCTCATATCATGGAGGATGTGCCGAACGAGCCGGAAGAACTCCGCCGTGTCTTTGCAGATTTCAAGGAGAAGTATCTTCAGGATTTTGCCCAGCGACATCCTGGATATCAGGCAGAAGGAGCGAAGCAATCTTCTGCGACTGATGCAGAGCCGTTGCAATTGCATTTGGCTGCCGAGAATATGTTGGATGCTCTTTTCGAGCGTAGATTAAAGGCGAACGATCTTCTTCCGTTAGCCGAAAAGTATCTCTTGGTAGAGACTAGTATATTCGCCCCACCGATGAATTTCCGAGGCTTGTTGGAGCGCATCAAGAATAAAGGCTATACCCCGATTCTTGCTCATCCCGAGCGCTATCTGTATATGAAGAAAGAGGATTACGAGGCATTGAAGTCCCAGGGCATCAAGTTCCAGCGCAACCTCTTCAGTCTGAAGGGGCAGTATGGTGAGCGGGTTCAGAAGCGTTGCCGTCAGCTTCTGAAGTGGCAGATGTATGATTTCGTAGGCACCGATCTCCACCGCCTCTCGCGATTGGAGTAAAAATGGCAGCCGAGGACGGGCTAAAAGCCCCCAAGTACCTAGGTGCCTCAAAGAACGTAACCCCGGCGGATTTGCGTTCTTGAAAAAGTAAAAAAGGGTGCGCCATAGACTTATGACACACCCTCTTCTTTTTATCCTCTGCAGGATTGGACACAAACTGCAGAAGCAATTGCGGTTAAAACCGTAATAATCAAATCAATGATTTTTTTAAGAGTTTCTTTTTTCATAGGCACAATCAGATTTATAGGAAAATAATCATTCATCATTAAGAATCATAAAGTAATCAGAAAGGAAACAATTCAGCCGCATTAAAGCACGGACACTCCTTAGGAGTGGCACCCGGCAAATCCCTATGCCCAACGATTTCAGCCTGAGGAAACAGAATCTTCAACTGTAGCAGCAGATGACGAATCACCCTGTACTGAGCATGCGTCAGCGTGTTGGCAGGGCGCCCCTCCTCATCCAAGCCACCCTCGTAGCAGATACCGATAGAACATCTGTTGTAAGGTCTGGCATGAGCACCCACCTCCAGCAGTTTTCTGAACTGCGTCAGGCAGCCATCCTTTCTGCAGTAGAAGTGATACCCCACGGTGCGGAAACCACGAGCCTTGTGGTCACGGAGAAGCTGCTTCTCCGTATAGTTGCGGTTGCATTTGGTTGCACTGCAGTGAATCACCAGAAAACGGACACTCTGGGGAGAATCCATCATTTTGCCGTCTTCGTTGTAGGCAAGGAGAAGGTGCTCATTGAGCACCTCCTCATCACCAATGGTCATAGGAAATTTTTCAGTTACCATCGTTTAGAGTTCTTTAAGATTCATTCAATCAATCAGTTAGTAAATCTAGAGACTTACGTTATCACCAGATTCGGAGCCGCCAGTATCCTTACCAGGTTCCTGCGACCCCGTTTGCGAGCCGCCCTGCTGAGGGGTGTCGGAACCTCCCGATCCTCCCTGCGAACCATTCGGATCGGTAGTAGTACCGCCACCACCATCATCAGAGGCATTTTTCTTCTTCTTCTTAGGTGCATGTCTTTTCAGGTTGGCATCCAAGTTCAGATTCACGAAGCGGAAGTTGCCGGTAGCACGTGCTCTCATTCTCACGCCCAGAACATTCTTGAGCACCGAGAAATCATCCTCAGTAGCTGCACCCTCCTTGTTCTTGATGCCAATGTAGAAAATGGCGAGGTTGTCCAGTTTCACGTTCTTACCAGCGAGCAGAAGCTCCTTGATGTGTACCACGGCATCAGTCAGGATGCCCTGAATGGTGCCGGCAGAGAAAGGCGAATTGAAGGTGTGCATCTGTTCTGCCAGAGCTTCCAGGTCAATCGTCTCAATAACGTGAGGCTTGGCATAATACTTGCCGTAAGCCTTCTCGTTCTTCTTGTTGTTGTTTTTCTTTAAATCGTACTCGATCATAAGGCATTAAAGGTTTTGGTTGTTGTTGTGTTTCTGTTAAGCGCTGCGCTATGAGACAGAGTACCGGCGGAAGGGCCCGATCCGCGAAGTGTTTCTGAATCACGATGCAAAGATACAACATTGCCAACCCCCCAAAGTACGATGGATATACGATGGTAGTACGATAGTCACCGAAATGGGCAAAACCACTTTTCTGAGTACGGTTTAAGGTTGGTCAGCCCCCTTATGGCTCGCCCAGATACTCGTAGATCAGCATCACCATCCGTAGGCTGAAAGTCTTGTCCCTGGGATGATAGCCTTCGTTCTTGAGCGCCGTTACCAGTGGAGTACAGTGGTTGATGAGTCTCATCAGATGATTCACAGCCACATGCTTGGATTGCATAGGATAGTAGAGCCATGCCAGCTCGAACTTATTGTATATTTTTATCTTCATGTGATAGGTATTTTTTTGAAATGATACTCTTCATTGTTCAATACGTCACTGAGAGGTCGTCAGAACGTCTCCAAGAGGTCGTCAGAACGTCACTGAGCACCCCTCAGAAGCATCCTGACGCATCGTCAGAAGCATTCCGGCGACCTCTCAGAACGTCACTTACTTTTTCTTCTTCTTATCATCCTGTATTTTGATATTCAGATCCATCAGATAACTATTCTTCTGGCATCCGTCCCATTCCGATGGCGAGATGATCGCCTCGATGTTGATTTCGCCCGGCTGCTTCTCTATCACCGCCCATCCGTTGCCGTAGGAGCGGTGAATCTTCCTGAATCCCAGACTGATCATCACGCTTGCCAGGTTCTGCTGAGCCAGATTGTGGTTCATCGCATTGCAGCAGCCGATGCGCTCCATGATTTCGGAAGAGAAGCGGAACTTGATGAGACTCGGATCCGTGTCAGGCTGAGGTACACGATAGTAGCGCAGGATCTGGTCGGACATCAGGTTCACGCCCATGAACATCTCGTTGTGCGCCTTCATCTCCTGGATGTCCTCGTTGGTCAGCCAATATACCCAACCATCCTCCTTCTTCTTCTGTCGCTCCGTCACCTCCTTGCCCAGAGCCACAGCCTGGCTATATACGTGGGTATAGGCGATCGGGTTGCTGATAGGGCTCACGATGTTCTCCACCAGCCAAGGGCAGTAGCGGCGGTTCTCAGGGTCCGTAATCAGGTGCATCGTATTGCTGGTGCCGCAGAGCGCCGCACGGTGCATCAGTTCTGAGCGGTACTTGTCGTAGGGGCGACGGATGGAGAACACCAGTTTGGTGACGTTGCTCTTGAAGGCACTCTGGTTCTTTCCCGTCACCTGGTCCAGCTCGTCGCAGCACATCAGCGCCTTGCTGGCGAAGGCCTCCATCACATCCTTGTCGGTATAGTTGGCAGTAGATTCATTGATGAAGTACTTGCGCAGGATAGGAGGCAGGGTGTAGTAGAAGGAGGTAGTCTTGAAAATGCCGCCCCTGCCCACGAAGATGAGCATGGTCTGCGCCACCACGTTCGGCGTTACCCATGCCACCACCATCGCCACGAGCCATTTCTTGAAGTAATATCTGAATCGCTCCTGGGTATGACCGTAGCCCGGACAGTAAGCCACTGTCACTCTGTCGGCAAGTTCAGAGATGTAATCCTTCTTGCCGTCCCATTTAGGCAGATTCGAAAGATAGTCGTACATCGGGTCCCAAGGCTCGCTGAAGTCGCTGTTGATCACGGAGTGCAGCTTCTGTGGAGTAATCGCCAGCCCCTCCTCATCCATCTTCGACCAGATGGAGTTCTCGATGTTGTCGTCTATCTGCGTCCAGTGATGGAACTTGCCTTTCAGGCTCAGGCTGAGGATCTCATAGTATCCGGTCACCATGTTGTGATGGAACTCATATCGCATGCTGAGCCACTGCTTGATTACCTTGGCAGAAGGGCGTTTGCCGTAGGTCTCACCCTTCTCGTAGAAGTGCCAGGTGCCTTTTCTCTCCACGTGCTTGTAGCAGGAGTTGATTACGTTCGCCGTATCGGGATAGTCCTTGCTGAAGTGCTCGATGGCATAGTTGAGCACCTCCTGCTGGTCGATGCCATATCTCAGGCAGATGTTGCCGAAATGGCAGACATAGCCGTTGTGGAGTTTACTTTCGAAGACATATCCCTGGTCAGCCATCATTTTCAGGATCTTTTCAGCGGCTTGTTCCATACTAGGCACACCTTTTGCTAATAGAATCATTTTCTGGGATGGCTTTTTGCGGGTGCGTTTAGCATACTTCGCCTGCAGCGCCTTCTTGGTATAGAGCTTCTTCAGGTCTTTCAGGTTCAGGCTAAAGGTCAGGGCATTCCAGTTGAAATAGGCATGGGAGTCGTAGGCAAGTCCGCACATGCGGGTGATGTCCGTGCACTTGTCATCGGCAGTGATGCCGAGCAGCGCATTGTAGTACTCCATCGCCTTCTGCAGGTTGGCCTCGAAGAGTTCCAGAGCCGAGAGCTCATCATCATCCACGCTGTCGTAGCTGGCGATGATGCGGAATCCGCGTCCGCTTGCCGTAACGAAGAGCACCTTGGTGTGCGGGTCCGCCTTCGCCTTGCGGATGCACTCCTCCATGAGCTGTGCGTCCACGTGGTCGTAATCCAGGGCGATGTTGCGAAGCACCTTCTTGATGTTTCGCATCTCCTTGCCGTAACCATCCATCAGAGCAGCCACAGTGATGCCCGGCATCTGGATTTTCACCTCCTGTGCAAGCTGCTTGCTGATGGCGAGGCGCTGACGGTACTCCAGGGTACGTGCCTGGGTGAGAGGATCCTTGGTGATGATTCTCTCTAACTCCTCCCAGCTGGTGAGAGGACGACTTTCGCTTGATGCGATAGCGTAGAAGAAAGAGGGCAAGATAGCCTCTGCATTCTCTTGATTGTTTGATGTTGTAGGTATCATCATTACTATTGTTTAAAATTGTAAGTGTTTATGCTGATAAAGGCATCAAGGATACAGGTGTGTGAAGGGGGTATATGAAAAAACTAGCGTTAAAGCACTGTTAAAAACAGTATCTAACTAGTTGATATTCATTTCTTTTATCTTTCGCGTACGCTGTTATATCAAAGATGTTAAGCCACCCCCTTCACATAAGCGTATGATTTGACGTGATTGTCAACTGGGTACAAAGGTAAGACAAAGAATTGAAATAACCTAACGCGGTTTCCGTATATCGGAAACCGTTAAAATTAATTTAAATAGTTATGAAATTATTAGACATTTTTAGACAAGCAATGGCATCTGTCATTCAGTTTGCAGGGAAAAAAAAGGTGTAGCCCGTTCCCTCGAAGTGTTCAACCATTTACTCCGTCTGGTTCATGACTGGGTACAGAAAGCCGTCAACAACGGCAGTCTTCAGGATCCTCATCACACCTGGGTGTTGAACAACAAGGATCTTCCCGATGCTTATGGGGTATCGGGAGGATTCATACGTCGTGGTCTGAACGACGATTTTGACCCCTCATTGAGTGATGCGATCCGAATGACGGTCTGGTTATTGGATCATGCTTTTCCTGTGACGGATCATCCAACGGAGCGAGAGGAGAAGGAATCAGAGAAGCAGCGAGTAGAGTTGCTTTTATCTCTGACGGATGCGATGTTGTCAGACAGTGAGCACATCTCGCATCATCACCGTAAACTCTTCAGTGCCCCCTTGAAGGATTTGGTTCTGAAGTACTTCTCGTCACCAGGCGGAGCAAAAGATTAATCCTCCACGAATCCCTCCTCTCTCTCTCATGATTCCTTAGCTCCAGACAATTGCAACTCTGTTGCGTAAGCACTCTCAGCCAGGGATAAGGCAATCAATGAAATAAGTGGTGAAGAGCAGGTCGCAAGGAATTTGTTCTCCTGGATCGGGATTGTTTTTTTTGTTAAAATCGTAGAAATGCTTGGTTGTTTGGAAGAATTGATGTATATTTGCAAATAAATAGATAGCGTTTGATTATGGCAAGAAAATTATATCCTATAGGAATTCAGACATTTGAGGAAATCCGCAAGTTGGACAACCTCTATATCGACAAGACGGAATACATTTATCGTATGACACATACCGATGGAAAGTATTTCTTCTTGAGTCGTCCACGCCGTTTCGGCAAGTCGCTGCTGGTTTCTACCTTCCAAAGTTATTTCGAGGGCAAGAAGGAACTCTTTGAGGGGCTTGCCATCGAGAAGCTGGAGAAAGAATGGAATGAATATCCTGTGCTGCACTTCAGTTTGGCTGGAGGCAAACATATGGAGAAGGAACAGCTGGATCAATACCTCTTATATATATTGAAGGAAAATGAGGATAGGTTTGGAGTGGATTATGATTCTCCAGCCCCAAACGTTCGTTTGCTCAACTTGATAAGAACAGTTACTGCAAAGACTGGCAAGCAGGCAGTGGTGCTCATCGATGAATATGACGCTCCGCTTCTGGATGTGGCTCACGAAAAGGAAAAACTCGATGTGTTGCGCAATACGATGCGCAATTTCTACAGTCCCTTGAAAGATTGCGAGCCATTGCTCCGTTTTGTGTTTCTTACGGGTATCACGAAGTTCTCGCAGCTCAGCATCTTCAGCGAGCTGAATAACATCAAGAATGTGAGCATGGACGAGCCTTACGCCGGCATCTGCGGTATCACCAAGGAGGAAATGTTGACTCAGATGAGTGATGATATCGACGCTCTTGCCGAGCATCTGGAACTGAGCAGGGAGGAGACCATCCAGGAACTCAAAGACCATTATGATGGCTATCATTTCTGCTGGCCATCGCCTGATGTCTTCAATCCTTACAGCTTGCTGAATTGCTTTGCTGATGGCAGAATGGATGATTACTGGTTCGGCTCGGGCACTCCTACCTATCTCATCAATATGATGAGAAAGTATGAATTCCTGCCTGCAGACCTTGGCGAGGCCATAGAGGTGGGCAAGAAGGACTTTGATGCCCCCACCGAAACGATGACCACCATCGTACCTTTGCTTTATCAGAGCGGGTATGTCACCATCAAGGGATATGACAAGCCTACAAAATTGTACCTGTTGGCATTGCCTAACCAGGAGATTAGGGTGGGGCTGTATGGAAGCCTCTTGCCTCATTATCTGACGGATAAGTCGGCGAAGGCTAACACGACCATCGCCAAGATGTCGGTATTGGTAAAGAAGGGGGATATGAATGCTGCCTTCTGCCTGCTGAACGACTTCCTGGAGACGGTGCCTTACTGCGACAACACTAACTACGAGGGACATTGGCAGCAGACGCTCTACATTATGTTTGCCCTGCTCACCAGCTATGATATTCTCGTGGAGCAGCATACGGCAAAGGGCAGAATCGATATCACGATGGAGACTGCTGATACCATCTACGTGATGGAGCTGAAGTTCAACAAGAGTGCCGAGGAGGCTCTCGCACAGATAGAAACAAAGCACTATGCCGACGCTTTCAAGATGAGTGGCAAGATGGTGGTGAAGATAGGCTTGAACTTCTCGGTGAAGGAGGAGGTGAACAGCCTGGAATGGAAAATAGTATCGTGAATGAACATCCCCCATTCTTACTTTGATGTAAGGGTGGGGATGCTTTTTTGTTCAAAATCGATTTCTATTCGTTCCGTTTTTGTTTTTTCTTGCGAAAATGTGTGGGAGATTCGAAGTTTATTCGTATTTTTGCAGGTGGATACATAAAACAACATCAAAAATTATAATAATATGAAACTGAACGACATTCTTTCAGAAAATTTTCAGGCTGCAGAATGGGAAGCTAAAGGTTATCAGCTTCCTCATTATGATATTGCAGCAGTTGCCAAGAAGACTCACGATGAGCCTACTTGGGTTCACTTTGGCGCAGGCAACATTTTCCGTGCGTTCCCTGCCGCTATCCTCAACGATGCTCTCAACACTGGTAAGTACGACCGTGGCGTCATCGTGGCGGAAAGCTTCGACTACGAAATCATCGACAAGGCTTATCGCCCTTACCATAACCTCTCGCTTCTCGTCAGCCTCCAAAGCAATGGAACCATCGAGAAGAAGGTCATCGCTTCTATCACAGAAAGCCTCAAAGCGGATAAGCAGTTTGGTGAGGACTGGGCCCGATTGGTTCAGATTTTCCAGGCACCGAGCCTGCAGATGGTTACCTTTACCATTACTGAGAAGGGGTATTCCTTCAATGATGCCGATTTGGCTCGTGGTCTCGATGCTGTCTTCGCCATGGGTAAACTTACCGCACTCCTCTACGAGAGATTCAAGGCGGGCAAGCTGCCGGTTACCCTTCAGTCAACTGATAACTGCTCTCACAACGGTGACCACGTGAAGGCGGGCGTGAAGGCGTATGCCGAGCGCTGGGTGAAGGATGGCATCGTGGAGGCTGACTTCCTGGATTATATCAACGATGACAAGAAGGTGACTTATCCTTGGTCTATGATTGATAAGATTACGCCTCGTCCTCACGAGAAGGTGCAGGCGATGCTGGCTGAGGATGGTTTCGAGGACAATGATACCATCATCACCGAGAAGCATACCTTTACCGCTCCTTTCGTGAATGCAGAGGAAGTGCAGTATCTCGTGTGCGAGGATACCTATACCAACGGCCGTCCGCCATTGGAGTTGGGCGGTGCACTCTATACTACCCGTAAGACCGTGGATGAGGTGGAGACCATGAAGGTGACTACCTGTCTGAATCCGCTGCATACAGCGATGTCTATCTATGGCTGCATGCTCGACTATACCCTGATTTCTGCCGAGATGGCGGATGAGGACCTGCGTGCCTTTATCCAGAAGATCGGTTATATCGAGGCGATGCCGGTGGTTACCGACCCAGGCGTATTGAACCCATACGAGTTTATCGGCACGGTGATCAACAAGCGTCTGCCTAATCCTTTCATGCCAGATGCTCCTCAGCGCATCGCTACCGATACCAGTCAGAAACTCTCTATCCGTTTCGGTGAGACCATCAAGAAGTATATCGACCGTGGTCTCGACAAGAATAATCTGATATTGATTCCGCTGGTGCTGGCAGGTTACGCCCGCTATCTCAAGGCATTGGATGATAACCTGAAGCCATTTGAGCCATCTTCCGACCCATTGCTGGCAGAACTCCAGACCATCGTGGCTCCGCTGGAGGTAGGCAAGGCGGATCAGGACTACTCTTGCCTGAAGAATCTCTATTCTCGCAAGGATGTATTCGGACTCGATCTCTACGAGGCTGGTTTCGGCGAGCAGATAGAAGGCATGGTGAAGGAACTCTTCGCTGGCAAGGGTGCCGTAAGACAGACATTGCACAAGTACGTTGCTGCAAGATAATTCATTTTTTTGATTTAACCAATACATTATATATAAAGATATATGGAAAGAACATGGAGATGGTTTGGCAAGAAGGATAAGATTACGCTTGCCCAGCTGAAACAGATAGGTGTGGAGGGTATCGTGACTGCACTGCACGATGTGCCTCTGGGTGAGGTTTGGACACGCGAGAAGATTCATGAACTGAAAGAGTATATCGAGTCTTATGGTATGAAATGGAGCGTGGTGGAGTCGCTGCCGGTGATGGAGACCCTGAAGTACGGCGGTCCTGACCGTGACCATCAGATTGAGGTCTATAAGGAGAGTCTGAGAAACCTGGGCGAGGAAGGCATCAAGTGCATCTGCTACAACTTCATGCCGGTACTGGACTGGGCACGTACGGACCTGACCCACGAGAATCCTAACGGAGCTAACAATCTCTATATGAATTGGGGCGAGTTTGCCTACTTCGATATCTACATCCTCCAGCGTGAAGGTGCCCGTGAGGACTGGGCTGAGTTCTCTAAGGAGCACAAGTGGGGCAGAGATCTCGTGGCTGAAGCTGATGAAATCAAGAAGACTTCTACTCCAGAGCAGGATCATGCCTTGGTAGAGAACATCATCATCAAGACCCAGGGCTTTGTTTCGGGTAACTTCAGCGAGGGTGACTCGGCTCCTGTACAGAAGTTCCGCGACCTGCTGAAGCTGTATGAGGGCATAGACAAGAAGAAGCTGCAGGAGAATATGAAATACTGGCAGGAGGCAATCATGCCTATCTGCGATGAATACGATATCAACATGTGTGTTCACCCAGACGATCCTCCATATCCTGTATTCGGCTTGCCAAGAATTATCGGCTGTGCCGAGGATATCCAGTGGATGCTGGATGCCGTGCCTAACAAGCACAACGGTCTGACATTTTGTGCAGGTTCCTTCTCTGCCGGTGAGCACAACGACTGTGTGGCAATGGCAAAGCAGTTTGCCGACCGCACCCATTTCGTTCACCTTCGTTCCTGCTACATCTTCCCTAACGGTAACTTCACCGAGGCTTCCCACCTGGGTGGTCGTGGCCATCTGATAGAGCTTTGCCGCATCTTCGAGAAGGCAGAGCAGGAAGGCAAGTGCAATTCGGGTCGCCGATTGCCGATGCGTGTGGATCACGGTATGACCTTTACCGATGAGCCAGGCGGCGTATTCGATGAGAGCAACCACGGTCACAATGCCGGTTACACCCTCCTGGGCCGCATGTTTGCCATGGGACAGATTCAGGGTGTCATCGCCACTGTGGATGATGAGCTGGGCATAAAGTACAAGCAGCCGGGATTTTATGATTAGTTGATAGGCTTTAGCATATTACGAAAGTTCAGTTAAGTGATTTGAAATCCTGGTTGAATGAAATATGAAAAAGGCTAGCGTGCGTTTGTGCATGCTAGCCTTTTTTTATGCTTGGGGTGCTTTATTCCTTTGTTTTGAGCTCCACTTCCTCCACATATTTCACTAATGAATCCTTGCCGTTGAGCAGGTAGTAATCTACGCGGACCACGTGGTTGATATCGGCATTACCCTTTACCTTGATGTGGCGGGTCTTGCTGTATATCATTGTATCGCGACGGGATGGATAGGAGACGAGCTGGATGATGTCCTTGGTGGAACCACTGCCTATGTAGTAGATGCCCACACTATCCTTTCCTGCCTTGATTGCCGCCATCTTTGCCATCTTCTTGGCGTGGATAGCTGATGTATCTTCCGGATAGAAATCGCTGGCGGCTACCGTGTCGCCGTCGTGCTGATCGGGTGCAAACTTGCAGCTTGTACTGGTTGTTGTGATAAAGGATGTGGCAGCCAGAGCTGCCACAAAACATAAAATTTTCTTCATTATTATTTTGAATTAATCAGTTACATTTCAACCACCACTTCGTGCTTGCCTTCCAGGCAAGGAACGATGGTGCCTGCGATGGCTTTGCCATCCACCGTAATCTGCTTTACGCCTTTCTCCCTTCCTTCTGGGTTCTTCACTACGATGTGGTATTCGCCACCACGGAACTTGCGGGTTACCTCGTATTCATGGGCGGTGCTTGGGAGACATGGGTCGATGTTCAATCCCTCGTAATCCGGTTTGATGCCGAGGATGAACTCCGACACGGTGTACCACATCCAGGCGGCTGTACCCGTTAACCAGGAGTTCTTGCCCTCGCCAGGCTTGGCGGCATCCTTACCGGCTACCATCTGGCAGTTGACGTATGGCTCCACCTTGTGCAGGGTCTGATATTTCTCCTCTACATAGCTTGGGAGAATCTTGGTATAATGGTTCCAGGCATCATTGCCACGTCCGGCAACGGTTTCGCCGATGATGACCCAAGGGTTGTTGTGGCAGAAGATGCCGGCATTCTCCTTGTAACCTTCAGGATAGGATGAAATCTCGCCCATCTCTACATGATAGGTGGTGTAGGCTGGGTTGTTCAGCACCATTCCGTGCTCGCACTCCAGGCGCTCCTTGGCGCTATCCAGTGCCTTGGCGCAGAGGCCTTTTTCCAGTCCGATGCCAGCCATGGTACACCAGCCCTGACTCTCGATGAAGATCTTGCCTTCCTCGTTCTCGTTGCTGCCTATCTTGTTGCCGAAGAAATCGTAGGCACGCAAGAACCATTCGCCGTCCCAGCCATGCTGCTTCACGGCTTCGCTCATCTCATCTACAGCCTGCTGCATGCGCTCGGCTTCTACCAGGTAATCTTCCTCGGCAAGTCCGGCGATAGTGCCTTCATGGCTGTTCGCGGCTTCCTTGGCAAGCTGCTTGCACAGCGCCACGTAGTCCTTTCCGGTTACAACGAAGAGTCCGGCTATCATCAGACTTTCTGCCTTGCTGCCTTCGCCCTTGTTCTCGGTGGTCTGGAAACTCTCGTTCGGATCCCAGGAGAAGCAGTTCAGGTTCAGACAGTCGTTCCAGTCGGCTCTTCCGATGAGTGGAAGCTGGTGAGGACCCAGGTTGTTGATAACGTGGTTCATCGAAATCTTCAAGTGTTCGAAGAGACTTACCTCGCTGCCTGGCTGGTTATCGAATGGTACCTGCTCTGAGAGGATGGAGAAATCTCCCGTCTCCTTGATGTAGGCTACGGTTCCGAAGATGAGCCAGCAAGGGTCGTCGTTGAAACCGCCACCTATGTCGTTGTTGCCTCGCTTGGTGAGCGGCTGATACTGGTGATAGCAGCCGCCGTCTGGGAACTGGGTACTGGCGATGTCGATGATGCGCTGGCGGGCACGGGTAGGTATCTGATGAACGAAGCCTACGAGGTCCTGGTTGGAATCACGGAAGCCCATGCCTCTGCCGATGCCGCTCTCGAAGAAGCTTGCAGAACGCGACATGCAGAAGGTTATCATACACTGATACTGGTTCCAGATGTTCACCATGCGGTCGAGCTTGTCGTTTCCGCTCTTCACGGTGAAGATGTTCAGCAGGTTATCCCAGTACTGGTTGAGTTCAGCAAAGGCTGCATCCACCTTTTCGGTGGTATCGAACTTCTGGATGAGCTGATGTGCCTTCTCCTTGTTGATGACCTTCTTGGCAGAGAACTTCTTATCCTGTTCGTTTTCTACGTATCCCAGGAGGAAGATGAGGTCGCGGCTTTCGCCCGGCTTCAGGGTTACCTCTATATAGTGTGATGCGATAGGGCTCCAGCCATGGGCAAAACTATTGCGTGGCTTGCCTTCGAGTACAGCTTCCGGTTCGGCAAACTCGTTGTAGAGTCCGATGAAGCTCTCACGGTCGGTATCGTAGCCCTGAATCTCTGTATTTACAGTATAGAAAGCGTAGTGGTTGCGGCGCTCACGGTATTCCGTCTTGTGATAGAGGGTAGAGCCTTCTACCTCCACTTCGCCTGTAGAGAAATTGCGCTGGAAGTTCTCCATATCGGTAGCGGCATTCCAGAGGCACCATTCTGCAAAGGAGAACACCTTGAGGGTCTTTGCTTCCTGCGACAGGTTCTTGAGCGTCATCTTCTGAACCTCTGCCCAGGTATGGAGCGGAACGAAGAAGAGAACGCTTGCCTCTACGCCGTTCTTGCTGCCCGTGATGCGGGTATAGTTCATGCCGTGGCGGCACTCATAGTTGTCGAGTGGCGTCTTGCATGGTTTCCAGCCTGGATTCCAGACGGTATCGCCATCCTTGATGTAGAAGTAGCGACCACCATTATCCATAGGTACCCCGTTGTAGCGATAGCGGGTGAGACGACGGAACTTGGCATCCTTATAGAAAGAATACCCACCTGCTGTGTTGGAGATAAGCGAGAAGAAATCCTCGTTACCCAAATAGTTGATCCAAGGCCATGGAGTCTTTGGGTCAGTAATCACGTACTCGCGATTGGCGTCATCAAAATGACCATACTTTTTCTCTACCATTGTTTTTTTAATGTTTATTTTTAGAATTTTTGCATGAATTTGGTGCAAAGATAATAAAAAGTTTCAGTTTATAGGTTAGAAAACAGATATTTTTTGTATTTTTGCATTGAAAAGTTAGATGTTTAACAATTTGCGATTAACATAACATACAATTGGCTTATGAAAAGAAACATTATAACACTCCTCATAACCGTGTTTGCCATGCTGCAAGCAACGGCTCAAACCTACGACAACTTGTGGAAGCAAGCTGATATCATCGCTCAGAAGGATCAGCCCAAGAGCGAGATAGGGGTGATGAAGAAAATCATCTCCAAGGCTACGGCTGCGAAAGACTACGGCCAGCTGCTGGCGGCTGAGATAAGGCAGGCGATACTCTGGAGAGAGATTTCGCCCGACTCGCTGACGCCCAATGTGAAGCGGATGGAAACGGAAGCACTGAAAGCGAAAGATCCCGTGCTGAAGGCTGTGAGATATGCCGTGCTCGGCAAGGTGTATAGGGAGGTGAATGGGAAGAAGAGCGAGGAGTTCTTCAAGAAAGCCCTGGAGCAGCCTGAGCTTCTTGCCAGGAATGCTTCTACCGGGTATGTGCCGTTGACGCTGAAGGGTGTGGATGGCAGTTCGTTCAAGAACGATCTGCTGCATCTCATCGGTTTCGAAGCTGACAGCAAGGAGGCGTATCATCTGATGTACACCTATTATAATAAGGTGGAAAATCGGGGCGCGGCTTGTCTCTGTGCCTACAAGCTTATCGAGAAATATCGCCAGGATGACGTGAGAGAGGTCAGAAAGTCGAAGTATCTGCAGACTATCGACTCGCTCATCCACGTATATCAGGATATTCCGGAGGCAGGCGAACTTGCCGTGGAGCATTTCCGCTTCATGGAAGGGGCTACCGATGCCAAACCGCAGGATAAGCTCAACTATATCAACTATGCGCTGAGTCGCTGGGGGGGATGGTCGAGAATGAATGTGCTGAGGAATGCGCAGAAGCGACTCACCGAACCGATGTTCCAGGTGCAGGATATGCCATTGGTGCTTCGCCCTTCGGAAAAGAAGTGGGTTCATCTGAATGTGCGCAATCTCCAGAATCTGAACATTCGGCTTTCCCGTCTCAATATCACAGCGGATAATGAATATGATGTCCAGAATGAGGCTACCTATAAGATGCTCCTGAAGAAGACCACGAAGCTGCATCAGAAGGATTTCAGCCGCAACTACTATGGTCGTCCGGATTACGAAGAGGTAAAGGATTCCATCGAAATAGGAGGCAATCTGCCATTAGGCGTCTATCTGATGGAGGTGACTTCGGATAATACAGGCATTGCTCCGCAGCGAGAACTCTTCTATGTCAGCAATCTGGCGGTGATGATCCAGCAGTTGCCTGATGACAGGCATCGCTATGTGGTGGTGAATGCTACCGACGGTCAACCTGTTCCAGGTGCGAAGATTGTGCTCTATGACAGAAACTATGACGACAAGACGGGCAAGTTCAAGAGACTCATTCATGCCCGCTTGACTACCGATGAGAACGGCGAGGCTTACTTCAAGAATGTGGATGGAAACGTCTTGATTTCCACCAGCAATGACAAGTTTGCGCCTGCCAAGGATATCTACCTCTCACGTGCCCGCTATTACGAGAAGAAGGATGATGAGGTGAGATATCAGTTGTTTACCGACCGTGCCATCTATCGTCCGGGACAGAAGGTGCATGCCACTGCCGTTTCCTACATCGTGAAGAAAGGCCTGGATGCCAGTGTGCCGGGAAAGAGCATGGAACTGAAGTTTATCCTGAGGGATGCCAACTGGAAGCAGGTGGCTGAGCAGAAGGCTACAACCGACGAATATGGTACGGCATCTGTGGATTTCGAATTGCCTCAAGGTGGACAGACAGGCATGTATCATGTATCCGTGAATAACCGAGCTAACAGTTCCTTCCGTGTGGAGGAATACAAGCGTCCAACCTTCGAGATTACCTTCCCGAAGGTGAACGAGAAATATAACTGGGGCGACACCGTAGTGGTGAAGGCTTCGGCAAAGACCTACGCCGGTGTACCAGTGCAGGGCGCCAAAGTGGAGTATCAGGTGACCCGCAGAAACCAGCTCTGGTGGTGGGGCGCAGGCTCTGCCGGACAGTTGGTGAAGACTGACAGTTGCGTGACTCGTGAGGACGGAACCTTCGACGTGGAGATTCCGCTGGAGGCTTCCTTGTCAGGAAAAGACGAGGCTGATATGAGCGATTTCATGCGCATCGCCCGTTTCTTCAACTTCGAGGTCTCAGCCATCGTTACCGACATCAGCGGTGAGAGCCACGAGGGTGTGATGAGTCTGCCTCTGGGCACCAAGCCAACCATCCTCACGGTGAATCTTCCTAAGCGTATTGAGGCAGACAGTCTGAAGACGGTGACCTTTGCTTACCGCAATGCCAGCGGTATGGAGATATCCAGCAACCTGAAGTACCGCATCGACAAGGGCGAATGGAAGGATGCCGAGGCGAATGCGCCGATTTCTATGGCTGTATTGCCATCAGGAGTGCATGAGATGGAGGCAATCTGCGGACAGGACACCCTGCAGCAGAAGTTCACCCTCTTCAGCATCAAGGATACCCATCCGATGGAGCCAACCACCGAATGGTATTATCAGACAGCGAAGACCTTCCCGCATGATGGAAAGCCGGTATATGTGCAGGTGGGTTCTTCTGAAAACGGAGCGCACATCGTATATTCCATCATCGCTGGCAACAAACTGCTGGAGAAAGGCGCCTGGGAGTTGGGCGACAGCATCGTTACCCTGCCATTCACCTACAAGCCGGAATATGCTTCGGGTGTGGTGATTAATTATAGTTTCGTGAAGAACGGCGAATGCTATACCAGAAAAATCAGCATCGCCCGTCCTTTGCCGGAGAAGAAGTTGAACATCACCTGGAAGACTTTCCGCGACCGTCTCACTCCGGGACAGAAGGAGAAGTGGACCTTGCAGATTACGACTCCCGACGGCAAGCCAGCCAAGGCACAGCTGATGAGTGTACTTTATGATAAGTCGCTCGACCAGTTGGCTGACCACACCTGGAAGATGTCGCTGGGATTCAGCCAGTGGTTGCCAGACTGCTATTGGAAGAGCAATCTGAAGTATTATGAGATGGGATTGGCTGGTACTTATCCTACCAAGTATTATGATGAAAAGGAGTTGGATGTGGATCAGTTTGATGGCAAATACTTTAGCTATTATGGTTATATGCAAGCTGTGGAACTGAGCAAGTTGGAACGTTCTTCTGGCGGAACCGTTGAGTCTGTTCGTATACAGAAAGACGAGCTGGTACGAGAAGAAGCGAAAGTCATGAGAATTCGTGGTTCTAAGATGGCTCGTGTCGGTGCTTCTGCTCCATCTGTCAACAAGGTTTTTGATGTAGTAGAGGAGATGCCGCAGTTTGCTGGCGGTTCTGGCTCAGACGCAGGACAGTTCCTCGACAAGGTTCTGATTCGTGAAAACCTGAACGAGACCGCCTTCTTCTATCCTGCCTTGGAAAGCGATAATCAGGGCAATGTGGCTATCAATTTCACCCTGCCGGAGAGCGTGACTACCTGGAAGTTTATGGGCTTGGCGCACGACAAGGAGATGAGAAACGGATGCCTGGTAGATGAGGCTGTGGCTCAGAAAACCGTGATGGTGCAGCCTAACATGCCTCGCTTCCTGCGTGAGGGCGATAAGAGCACCATCGTGGTGAAACTCTTCAACACTTCTGACAAGAAGGTGAGCGGCAATGCCCGCGTGCAGATTCTGGATGCCGAAACCCAGAAGGTGGTTTGGCAGAAGACCCAGGGCTATCGCATCGATGCCGAGGGTTCTGCTACGGTAGCCTTTGATGTTCAAGGTCTGAAAGAAGGCGTATATATTAATAAGGTGGTGGCTGCCGGTAATGGCTACAGCGATGGTGAACAGCATTACCTGCCGGTTTTGAGCGACCGTGAACTCGTGGTGAACACCCTGCCTATCACCCTGCATCAGAAGGGTGAGCAGAACTTCGACCTGAGCAAGCTCTTCCTGAACAAGGAGGGCAAGCAGGCGAAGGGCGCAGAGGATGCAAAGGTGACCGTGGAATATACCAACAATCCAAGTTGGCTGATGGTCAAGGCGCTGCCTGCTATCAGTAATCCGGATGAGGAGGACGCCATCTCGCTGATGTCTGCCATCTACGCCAATACCATCACCACCCATATCCAGAAGACTCTCTCTTTGGATAATCATTCTCAGAAGAATCTCTCTCAGGAGACCATCCGCTTACAGAATCAGGTGGAGAAACTGAAGAAGTTGCAGAATGCTGACGGTTCCTTCTCCTGGTGGAAGGGAATGAAGGGCAGCCGATACATGACAACGTCGGTAGCCGAAATGATGGTTCGTCTGAATGCCGTTGCCGGTGTTCAGAAATCCACCGCCAAGATGCTGACTTCCGCCATCAATTATCTCTCCTCGCAGACTGCCCAGGAAGTGAGAGAAATGAAGAAGCAGGAGGAGAAAAAGCACAAGGTGAATCCTAGCGAGATGGCTTTGCATTATCTCTATATTGTCGCAATGGATGGGACTTGTGTGAAACTCAAAGCTCCTGCTTTGAATGACATGGATTATCTCCTCGGAAAACTGAAGAAGATGACGGGTTCGTTGACCATCTATGGCAAGGCGAAGGCTGCTGTGATACTCGCCCTAAACTACGATTACAAGACGGCTGCCGACTACTTGAAGAGCATGGAGGAATATTCCGTCTATCGTGAGGATATGGGCAGATATTATGATACTCGCAAGGCGTACTATAGTTGGAGAAACTATAAGATTCCAACGGAGGTGGCTGCCATCGAGGCTCTGCAGGCTTTGGATGCTCAGTCTATAGCTGCTATTTCATCTGCATCGTCTGCTATTAGCAAACAGCAGACCATCGAGGAACTGCAGCGCTGGCTTCTGATGTCGAAGCGTACCCAGTCTTGGGATACTCCGGTGAACACCGTAGATGCCGTCTATGCCTTTATGAAGGGTAATGAAAGCAACTGGAACAGAAAGGCTGAGAATGCCGTTCTGAAACTGGATGGCAAGCTGCTGCCGATGCCGCAGGATTCCACTACTTTGGGCTATGTGAAGACCGAAAAGGCGGGTAAGGCATCTACCCTGAGCATCAATAAGAAGAGCGATTATACCAGTTGGGGTGCCGTGTATGCAGAGTTCAAGCAGCCGCTTAGCGAAATAGCTTTTCTGGAATCGGGCATCAAGGTTAGCCGTAAGGTTGAAAACCAGAAGAAGGCGAAGGTGGGTGATAAGATCAAGGTCATCATCACCATTACTGCCGACCGTGACTACGATTTCGTGAAGATTGTGGACAAGCGAGCTGCCTGTCTGGAGCCTGTCAATCAGCTGAGCGGTTACCAGTGGGGAATGGAATGTTATGTTTCTCCTAAGGATAATACAACAAATTTCTATTTTGATCGTTTATCTAAAGGTAAGCATTTCGTAGAAATGGAATATTATGTTGACCGTAAGGGCGATTACCAGTCGGGGTCCTGCACGGCAGAGTGTACCTACAGTCCGGAGTTTGGTGGTCGTACGGAGGCATATAAGATGACAGTTAATAATTAATATAAGGATTGATAATTACGAATAGAATAGTATGAAACGAATGAATATATTGATGCTTTCATCGCTGTTGGCGGTGTCTGCGTCGGCACAGAAAATAAGTACTCAGAACGAGATCGTGGATTGTGGACAGGTAGTATTCCGCAAGCCGGTGACCGCTGAGTTCCTGATGAAGAATGAGGGCAGCAAACCGCTGATCATCCATCAGGTGTATAAGAGTTGCGGATGTACAGAGGTGGTGTATCCGAAGAACAGTGTGGCTCCTGGCGACAGCTTCTTGGTCAAGGCGGTGTATGATGCGAAGCAGATGGGCACCTTCCACAAGCAGATATGCCTCTATAGCAATGCATCGGAGGAACCTTTTATCCTCTCTATGCGTGGTAGGGTAGTGAGCAATGTGGTAGATTTCGCAGGTCCGTATGATGAACTGCTTGGCGAACTCAAGTCGGATGTCCAGGAGGTGGAGTTTGATGACGTGAACCGTGGCGACCGTCCGGTACAGCGCATCCATATCTTCAATCCTACAGAGGAGATGATGGAACCTGTGGTCATGCATCTTCCTAACTATCTCCAGGCGACGGTTTCGCCATCCAAGGTGGCTCCTCACCGTTCCGCAGAGATTACCTTCGTGCTGGATTCGAAGAAGCTGCGTGATTTCGGCTTGAATCAGACTTCTGTTTATCTGGGTGAGCGTCCTGGTGACAAGATTGCTCCAGAGAAGGAAATCGTGGTTTCTGCCGTTCTCCTGCCAAGTTTCGACAAGTTGACTGCTGAGCAGAAGGAACAGGCACCGAAGGTGGAACTCTCTACTACCGATCTGAATCTGGGAAGCTTCAACGGCAAGAAGAAGCGCAAGGGTGAAATCCTGGTTACCAACAGGGGTAAGTCGGTTTTGGATATCCGAAGCATGCAGATGTTTACCATGGGCTTGCAGGTACAGTTGAAGAAGAGCAAGATTCAGCCGGGAGAGACCGTGAAGATGAAGGTGACAGCCGTGGCTGCCGATCTGAAGAAGTCGCGTGCCAAGCATCCTCGTATTCTCATGATTACCAATGATCCGGAGAATGCCAAAGTTGTAATTAGAATAAATGTAAAGTAATGCAGATAGAAATAGATCATGGTAGTGGTTTCTGCTTCGGCGTAACCACTGCCATCAAGAAAGCTGAAGAAGAGTTGGAAAAGGGCAGTACACTCTACTGCCTGGGTGATATTGTGCATAATGGTATGGAGGTGGAGCGCCTGCATGAGGCGGGACTCATCACCATCGACCATGAGGAGATGAAGGAGCTTCACGATGTGAAGGTGCTGCTTCGTGCCCATGGTGAACCGCCTGAGACTTATGCGCTGGCAGAGAAGAACAATATTGAGATTATTGATGCTACCTGTCCGGTAGTACTCCAGTTGCAGCGCCGCATCAAGAAGCAGTATGTGAGCAATCCTGAGGCGCAGATTGTCATCTTCGGCAAGAAAGGTCATGCCGAGGTGTTGGGTCTGGTAGGACAGACCGAGAGTCATGCCCTCGTGGTAGAGAAGTTGGAGGATGTAGAGCATCTGAAGGAAGTAGGTAAGTTGGATTTCAACCGTGATATCTATCTCTATTCCCAGACCACCAAGAGTCTGGATGAGTTCCATCGCATCATCGAGTATTGCCAGGAGCATATCGTAGAGGGCGCAACCTTCAAGAGCTTTGATACCATCTGCCGCCAGGTGGCTAACAGAATGCCAAACATCGCATCCTTTGCCAGCAAGCATGATGTCATCCTCTTTGTCAGTGGCAGAAAGAGCAGCAATGGAAAGGTGCTCTTCAAGGAGTGCAAGAGTGTGAATCCTAACAGCTATCAGATAGAGAGTGCCGAGGAAATCAATATGGATTGGTTGAAGGGCGTGAATACCGTAGGCATCTGTGGTGCTACCAGTACTCCTAAATGGCTGATGGAAGAATGCAAGGAGAAAATCATCAAGGATACCTTATCATAAAGAGAAACAGGTAATCTGATGATTCATCTCATCAAATAAAAACAGGTGATAAATCTTCTCACGAGGACTTATCACCTTCAAAAAACAGTAATTAACTCAAAATTTATAATCTATATCATTACTACCTTGTCATTATGTCTGCAAAGATAAATAAAACAACGTTTTTTTGCAAAGCCAATTCTTTAAAATGGCAGTTTTTTTATATAAAACTGAAATTTTAATATATTTTTGCAATCGTCTTTGGGCATTCTACGACAAAGTAGCTTTTTGTTACTTTTCTGCGGCTTTTTGATACTGTTTCATCAACCATTCCTTCTGTTCCGGAATTGTCATCTCACTGTTGTCGAGTGTGATGGCATCATCAGCCTTGCGCAAAGGAGAAGTCTCACGATGGGTGTCAATATAGTCACGCTCCTCTACGTTTTTCAGAATAGCCTCGAAGTCGGCAGGCATTCCTTTCTCCTTGAGCTCATCGAAACGGCGCTGTGCTCTTACCTGAGAGCTTGCCGTAACGAAGATCTTCAGTTCTGCGTTAGGGAAAACGGTGGTACCGATGTCACGGCCATCCATTACGATGCCCTTGTCTTCGCCCATCTTCTGCTGCTGGGCTACCAATGCCTCTCTTACGAATGGGATGGCTGCCACAGGACTTACGTGATTGGAAACCTCCAGCGAGCGGATCTCCTTTTCTACCAACTCACCGTTGAGGTAGCAGTCAGGGCGACCGGTTTCGGCATTGAACTTGAAGGAGATGTGGATGTTTGGCATCTCAGCCTCTAACTCTGCTACCTTTACCTTGCCATCCTCATCGAAGAGCTGGTGGCGCAGGGCGTAGAGCGTAACTGAGCGATACATGGCACCTGTATCTACATACACATATCCGATTTCCTTGGCAAGATCCTTTGCCATGGTACTCTTTCCACAAGAAGAGTAACCGTCAATTGCTATTGTAATCTTCTTCATGTCTTTAAATCTGAAAAGTTTATCTGTTCTATAAATCTGTATTCTATAATCCGTATTCTATAATCTGTAGTCGATATTCAGCAGCAGACTATTGCTGCTGACATGGTATTTGCCGTAGGCGATGTTGAGATGGAAGCGCTCCAGATTGATACCGCCACCCAACGACCATCCGGCTCCATGGCTGCTGGTCTCATCTTCTCCGTTTACGATTTTCATCTCATCGTGGCGCCGGAAATTGTAGCCGGCTCCCACCCAGAGGCTTTCGCTCAAAAGCAGATCGACACCTAATACCGCATGGTTTCTGAGTCCCTTATCCCAATGGTTCAGATTCACCAAGGTGGCTGAAACGCGGAAGGGAGTATTGATGAAGTGCTTGCTGACACCCACCTGTAGGTCGATCGGCATCTTCTCGTATTCTTCATCATAAGCCTTGAGCTGTCCACCCAGGTTTTTGGCTACTGCGGAAACCGACCACTCTTCTTCCGAATCGTAGTAGTTGAGTCCCAGATCCACTCCCATGGCGATGGAGTTGTAATCACCGATATACGAGGTGATGAATTTGGCGGTGATGCCACCCACGATGCGTTCGCTGAGCAGGTAGGAGAAAGTACCCGCCAGGCAGATATCCTTAGCCGAAAATTCACCCATCTGGATGTTGTTCTCATCGGTCTGCTTCATCTTGCCATAATCCACATACTGCGCCGATACCGCCCACGAAGCCTTCTCTCCGGCGATGCGGTTGAATGAAGCTGATGCCATATTCACCCCCTTCATATAGTTCATGTAGTTGAAGTTGAGGGTACGGTCGTTCACCGACGCCAGCAGGGCTGGGTTATGGAAAGCAAGTGCCGCATCATCTTCTATCAAGGTGATGTTATCGCCTCCCAAGGCGGCAGCATGGGCACTGACGGGGAGTCGGAGGAAGTTATACCCCGTCTGACTCTCTTGAGCCCCCATTTTTGTCGCGAAAAGCGTCAATATAATGGAAAAAACAACTTTTTTCATTTAAAATATCTAATTCTTTGGCAAAGATACGGCTTTTTTGAGAAATAAGACGTAAATTTGCAATGTTTTCGTAGAAAATAACGAAAGAGAATGTAAAATATTGCAGTTTGGCCCCCAAAAACGGGTGAACAAGTCTGCAAATAGTAGATAATAGATATTGTGGAAATAAAGAAATCAGATCGTGCACAGTTGGAGGACAAGCGGGTAACCTTTTTCCTGCTGGGACTCCTTATTGCCTTTACGCTTCTTTTTGTAGGATTGCAATATTCCAGAAATCCGCAGGGAGATGACGACTGGGCAGAGAACTTTGAGGATCTTTCGCAAGATATGGAAATGTCAACTCCGCCCGATCAGAAAGATATGGTGAGTGCGGAGGCTATGGCGAAGGCACCTGCCTCGCAGGCTATCACCCAGGAGGTGAAACCTACCGAGCAGCAAATGGTCAGGAAGACTCCGGAAAAGATCAGCACGACTACCAGTGAACTGGTAATCGGTGATGGTTCGGGTGTAGTTGAAGGGGCTGACGTGAAGGAGGCGGCTCCTGAGACGGCAGTGGATCCGGCAGATACACAGGCTGAGGCTCCTATCAAGTTTACCGTGGTGCAGAAGATTCCGGAGTTTCCGGGAGGCTGGTCGGCATTTATGCAATGGCTCACCAAGAACCTGAAGTATCCGCAGGTGGCGCAGAACAACAAGGTACAGGGCACGGTGGTGGTAACCTTCATCGTGAACAAGGATGGAAGCATCGCCAATACCAAGGTAAGTACCTCGGTGGATGCTGCCCTTGATGCTGAAGCGCTCCGCGTGATGAAGATGATGCCCAAATGGAAACCGGGTATGGACAAGAACAAGGTGTGCCGTACTATGATTGCCGTTCCGGTGGTATTCAAGTTATAAAAGACAAGTTATAAATCAGATATTATAAATTAGAAATATGATAGATATGAAGACATCAGAAGAATTATTGGTAATGGTGAATGATTTCCTGGCAAATCTCCCATACAATCGTAAACCATTGTCGCTTTACGAACCGGTGAAGTACGTACTCTCTTTAGGTGGAAAGCGTATTCGCCCTGTTTTAATGCTCTTGGGATACAATCTCTTCAAGAATGATCCTGAGAAGATTCTGATGAATGCGATAGCTCTTGAGACTTATCACAACTATACGCTCTTGCACGACGACCTGATGGATAATGCTGACCTCCGTCGTGGTCATGAGACCGTACACAAGAAGTGGGATGCCAATACTGCTATCCTCTCTGGTGACAGTATGCTGGTGTTGGCTTACGAGAGAATGGCACAGTGCGACAATCAGCATCTTGCCAAGGTGATGAAGCTCTTTACTACTACAGCCCTTGAGATTGGAGAGGGACAGCAGTATGATATGGAGTTTGAGAACCGCAATGATGTGAAGGAAGAGGAGTATATCGAGATGATTCGCCTCAAGACCAGTGTGCTTCTGGCTTGTGCCCTAAAGATTGGTGCCATCCTGGCTGATGCTTCTGCTGAGGATGCTGACAATCTCTATAAGTTTGGCGAGCAGATTGGCTTGGCTTTCCAGCTGCAGGATGATTTCCTCGATGTATATGGTGATTCCAAGGTGTTCGGTAAGGCTATTGGTGGTGATATCACTTCCAACAAGAAGACTTTCATGCTCATCAATGCCTTCAACCATGCCAACGATGCCCAGCGTGCAGAACTCCAGAAATGGGTGGATGCCAAGGAATTCGACCGCAATGAGAAGGTGGCTGCTGTTACCCGTCTCTATAACGAGATCGGTATCGACAAGATGGCACAGGATAAGATTGTCTATTACTTCGAGCAGAGCAAGAAGTATCTTGATGCTGTGAATGTGCCTGCTGAGCGCAAGGAAGAATTGGCGAAGTATGCACAGAAAATGATGAAGCGCCAGTACTAATCATCAAGTTTAAAGTTCAAAGTTCAATGTTCAAAGTAATAGATACGCATACTCATCTCGATGCAGAAGAGTTTGATGAGGATAGAGCGGAAGCCTTCGCTCGTGCCAGGGATGCGGGGGTAGGCAAGGTGTTCTTGCCTGCCATCGACGTGAAGACCACGCACGCTGTCCTGGCATTGAGTCGGGAATATCCGGGTTATGCCTATCCGATGATCGGTTTGCATCCTGAAGAGGTGAAGGCTGACTGGAAGGATCAGCTGGCTGAACTCAGGAAGATGCAGATTTCCGATTTCATAGCCATTGGCGAAATCGGACTGGATTATTACTGGAGCCGTGAGTTCGAGCAGGAGCAGTTGGAGGCATTCGAGGAACAGGTGAAATGGTCGGTAGAAACCCGACTCCCCCTGATGATTCATTGCCGCAAGGCACAGAACGAGATGGTGCACTTGCTCCGTCAGTATCAGAAAGACCTGCCTGGTGGCGTGTTCCACTGCTTCACGGGCAATCAGAAGGAGGCTGAAGAGCTTCTCTCTTTCGATAACTTCGTGCTGGGTATCGGCGGTGTTTCTACTTTCAAGAGCAGTCATCTCAGAGAAGACCTTCCGGCTGCGGTTCCGATGAATCGCATCATCCTGGAGACCGACAGTCCTTATATGGCTCCCGTGCCTTATCGTGGCAAGCGCAATGAAAGCGCCTTCGTGATAGAAGTGCTCAAGACTTTGGCAAAAGCCTACGGAGTGAGTGAGGAGGAATTCGCAGAACAGACGAATAAGAATGTAGAAAGCGTCTTTCAGCTGAATTAAATCAGGAAAGCGTCTTTCCCCTATGAAATAATAAAAATTATAAGCTTAATATTAAAACCAAACGATTCATTATGACTAGAAAAGTGATTTTGGCTGCTATGTTGATGGCAGCATTTGCACAGGGCACTCAGGCACAAGACCTGAGCGGCCAGCGTTCTGAAAAGCAGGACGTGCACATGATTCCTGGTAAGAAACTGGATCATCACGGACTCATCGTGAGTCCTACACCACATCTCCTGAATGTGGATGCTGCTAACCGACTCGACCTGCAGAAGGGTGTCAAGGTGATTGACAAGAAAGGTAAGTTTGCTGATGATGTGAAGTTCCTGACCGCTAACGCCAAGGGCATTCGCCTGACCATCGATTTCGGTGAGAAGCTTGCTGCTAAAGCAGGAGTCAAGCCAGTATCGGGTGCTTACAGCCTGAAGGCTGATGCCAAAGGTATCCAGATTGTGGGATACGATGAGCGTGGTGCCTTCTACGGTCTCCAGACCTTGCGCCAGATTGTAAACAGCGAGATGGCTAAGGGCCAGATGCCTTATACCACTTGCAACGACTACCCTGATCTTCCAAACCGTGGTGTGGTAGAAGGCTTCTATGGTGAGCCTTGGTCTCATCAGGTGCGTCTTTCCCTCATCGATTATTATGGAAAGAACAAGATGAACACCTATCTCTATGGTCCAAAGGATGATCCTTATCACAGCTGCCCTAACTGGCGCTTGCCTTATCCGGAGAAAGAGGCTAAGAACATCAGCGAACTCGTACAGGCTTGCCGTCGCAACCGTGTAGATTTCGTATGGGCTATCCATCCTGGACAGGATATCAAGTGGAACGAGGAAGACTATCAGAACCTGGTTCACAAGCTTGACTTGATGTACGACCTCGGTGTACGTTCTTTCGCTATCTTCTTTGATGATATTTCCGGCGAGGGTGCCAACCCAGTGAAGCAGTCTGAACTCTTGAACCGCTTGGCTAAGGAGTTTGTGAAGGCTAAGGGCGATGTTACACCGCTCGTGATGTGTCCTACCGATTATACCCGTCTCTGGGCGAATCCAAAACCAACCGGTTCTCTGGCTATCTTCGGTAATACCCTCGATCCATCTATCAATGTATTCTGGACAGGTGATGTGGTATGTAGCGACCTGACCCGTGAGACGCTCGACTGGGTGAACTCCCGTATCAAGCGCCCTGCTTACTACTGGTGGAACTTCCCAGTAACTGATTATGCACGCCATATCATCATGCAGGGTCCTACCTACGGTTTGCAGACCGACCTGACCAACAAGGATCTCTGTGGTTTCGTGAGCAACCCAATGGAGCATGGTGAGGCTTCCAAGCTGGCTCTCTACGGTGTAGCTGACTATGCATGGAATATCGCCAACTATAATCCGCTCGACAACTGGGAGCGTGGTCTGGTAGATCTGACTCCAGAGGCACACGATGCTTATCGCACATTCGCGATGCACTCATGCGATACAGAGACCGGTTATCGCCGTATCGAATCATGGGAAACCAAGAGCTTCCGCATCGACAACTTTACAGATGCTGAGTTCAATGCTTTGCAGAAGGAATTTGAAAAGGTGAAGAATGCACCTGCTCAGATGGAGGCAAACTGCAAGAATGCCTTGTTGATGAAGGAACTCCGTCCTTGGTTGACCGAGTTTGGCAAATTGGGTAACCGTGGTCTGAAGACCATGCAGCTCATCAAGGAGTACAAGGCTGGTAATGACCAGGCTTTCTGGGATGGCTATGTAAACAACCGTATGAGCAAGGAAGATGTGGCTGCTTACGAGAAGCATAAGTCTGGAACCATGGTATTGCAGCCATTCTATGAGCAGTCTATGGATGATATGGCTTCTGGCTTCTTCAAGAAGTTGACTGGCAAGGTGCCTGCTTTCTATAAGGGTATCGGTACTTACGCCACCTTGAGAACTACCCAGAGCAAGGCGATGTTTGACAACGATTCTACTACCTATTATACATCTGGTAATGGTCAGAACACTGGCGACTGGATTGGTGCAGACTTAGGTTGTGTTCGTTCTGTTTCTGAGGTAAGAATCCTTCAGGGACGTAACTCTGTAGATGATGTGGATTACTTCGATAATACCGTATTGGAGTATTCTCTTGACAAGAAGGAGTGGAAGGCACTGACCGGTGAGTTGAAGAAGCAGTATATCATCAACTGGAAGACCGATTCTCCTGTTGAGGCTCGTTATATCCGTATCAAAAAGTTGAAGTCTGACAAGCGCAACTGGGCTGCAGTCCGTACTTTCGAGGTGAACCCAACTACTCCAGATCGTTTGAGCTTTACTGTAGAGGCTAAGGATATGCAGGCAGCGATGTATGGTTTCGATGAGAACCCTTGCACCTCATTCACCAACGAGGGCACCCTTACCATGGGTGTAGAAAAGAATGTAAAGGGTTACACCCTGCTGTTGAAGTTGGCTCCAGGCAAATCATTGGTTTGTCGCCAGCTGAATGCCAAGGGCAAGGTATTGGCAACAACCAACATCGACCAGTCATTCTGCAAGATAGAATTGGTGAAGAAGGCTGCCAAGCTTCAGCTGGATGGTTCAGCCGAAGTCTTCGAGATTATTCCTGAAAAGTAAAGGACAGAACTTTTGCAAGTGGGGAAGTCCGCTAGGACGCCATACTCTAGGCAGGGGATAACTAGTTCTTTATTCCCGCTAGGCGTCTCGCCGGATTTGCAATCCGGCGTTAAAAAATGTCCTAACCTATTTAGCCTCTGCGGATTTGCAATCCGAAGCAAAGGAGTATGCTTTTCCTTTTGTTGGGGGATTACAAATCCCCCGGTTTTAATAGGTCGAACCTTTTTTACGGCGGATTGCAAATCCGCCGGGACGCCTAGCGGGCTTGTACTCTTGGAGACGCCATACGCCCTGAAAGGGCAAAAGCTTTAAAATAGATGCTTTTGTCCTTTCAGGGCGCTTGTTTTATATGTTCTCTAGTTAAAGAAATGTAAAAAGCAAACGAATATGTGGCTTTTCGAATAAAAAGTGATAATTTTGTACTTCGAAACTGGAAAGGTGCTCGAGTGGCTGAAGAGGCACGCCTGGAAAGCGTGTATTCCCCTAAAGGGAATCGGGGGTTCGAATCCCCCTCTTTCCGCTTTTTTATATATATAATAAGGTATATATGATTATGAAGAAAAATACAGCTATTGCGCGTTTCGCAATATTCATTTTCACAGTAATGTGTTCTCTGCCAGTCATGGCGCAAGACGAGAATATCGGATTTCATCAAGCTCTTAAGACGAAGTTTATAGAGGGTAATGCCGGCTTTATGTCGCTCGTTGCCATCGCTCTCATCGTGGGTCTGGCTTTCTGTATTGAGCGCATCATCTATCTCAGCCTTTCTGAAATCAATGCCAAGAAACTGATGCAGGATATCGACCAGAAGGTAGAAGCAGGCGATGTGGAAGGTGCCAAGGAACTTTGCCGCAATACCCGCGGACCTGTAGCTTCTATCTGCTATCAGGGATTGATGCATATAGATGAGCATCTCGATGATATCGAGCGCTCGGTAAGTGGATATGGTACCGTGCAGGCTGCCAACCTGGAGAAGGGATGCTCCTGGATCAAGCTCTTCATCGCCATGGCTCCTTCCCTCGGATTCCTGGGTACGGTGATCGGTATGGTAATGGCTTTCGACCAGATTCAGCAGGCGGGAGATATCAGTCCTACCATCGTGGCTTCGGGTATGAAGGTGGCGCTGATTACTACCATCTTCGGTATCATTGTTGCCTTGATTCTGATGGTGTTCTATAACTATATCCTTTCCAAGGTAGAACATCTCACCAGTCAGATGGAAGAATCGGCTGTAACTTTGATGGATATTATCGCCAAGAATAAGTGAAGAGTGAAGAAACAACGTTCAAAGTTGAAAGTTCCATGTTGAAAGTTCAAAGTTCAAAGTTCAAAGTTCAATGTAACAAGTCTGCCGAACAGATATCTCAGAAGGTTTTCCGTCTGATGATAGGTTTGGCTGTGCTGGTTTTCGGTCTGTTCTATCTGATAGGCTATGATTTGCCTTTCGATGAGAACCCCGACTTCAATGCCCCTCTTTTTACCGATGTGCTCATCTTCCTGATGTGGCTTTTCCTGATAGGAGGAATAGGCTTGGCGGTCTATTCGATGGTGAAGGATTACCGGAGCAGCAAGTCGGAAGCTGTGGTGAATGGTGTGCCGGTGCGTCGTATCTTCCGTATCACCTGGCTTACCTTGCTGGCAGTTCTGATTCTTACCTTCCTCTTGGGAGGTTCCGATCCGATGCTCATCAATGGCGAGAACTACGCCGACTGGTTGTGGCTGAAACTTTCTGATATGTTTGTCATCACCTCGCTGCTGATGTTGCTGGCAGGCATTGGAGCCGTTTGCTTCGGTGCCACCCGATATATCCGAAAGAAGCAGTAACTGCCTGTAATTATCAATCAAAAAAAAAATAGTTAGTATCATATCATAAAGCAATGCTGATAAGAAGGAATCGTAACGAAACCCCGGGATTGAATACCACCTCAACAGCCGACATCTCGTTTATGCTGCTGATATTCTTCCTTGTAACCACATCCATGGATGTGGATAAGGGATTGTTGCGCCAGCTTCCTTCCCCTGAACCTCAGAAGAAGGAGCAGCAGGAATCGGTGGTGGATAAGAACAATCTGATGGCGATTCATCTTACGGCTGGAGATACGCTGCTGGTGAACAACCAGCCGATGAAGCTGGAAGACCTGAAGCTGGAAACCGTCCGCTTTGTACATCGCCTGGGTAAGAAGCATCTGATTTCCATTGAGAGCGACCGTGATGCCAACTACAACCTCTATTTCCAGATGCAGAATGAGTTGATGGAAGCCTATGCGCAACTTCGCAATGAGGCAGCCCAGAAAAAATATCATAGAGACTATGCGCTTTTGAGCAATGATCAGAAGAAGCAGGTGCGTAAGCTCTGTCCTCAGCGCATTACGGAGTCGTATGCCAATGCGATGACTCATGAAGACAAGAGTGTAGATGCTGATGCGGAAGAGAAACAGGAAACCCAGTCAACCCAGGAGAAAGGAGGCGCCAAATGATGAATTTTCGTAAAAAATCGCATTCGGTTCCGGAGTTGAATACGTCATCTTTGCCGGATTTGATATTCTCGGTACTCTTTTTCTTTATGATCGTTACCCACATGCGGCAGGTTACCTTAAAGGTGGAATGTCGTATGCCTGAAGGAAAGAATCTCACACGCCTGACCAAGAAGTCGGCTGTAAGTCATATTTATATAGGAAAGCCAACCAAGGATCTGCAGGGCAAATACGGCTCAGGTACCCAGATACAGATGAATGACAAGTTTGCCAGTGCTTCTGACGTGCAGGATTATATCTCTGCCGAGAAGAAGCGGATGTCGCCTGAAGACCAGAAACTGATGACCGTTTCCATCAAGGCAGACCAGGATACCAAGATGGGAGTGATTACCGATGTGAAGCAGGCGCTGCGCCAGGCAAAAGCACTGAAAATAAGCTATTCTGCTGTTGAAAATAGGAAATAATATGCTCTAAAAGGAAAAATAATATTAATTTATTATTTTTTTTATTAGAAAAGTTGCTTTTTCTAAAGAAAAGTGCTACCTTTGCAGGCAAATAATAATTAATTATGGCAAAACAAGTATTAGATTCATTAGATAGGCATATTCTGAAGCTGATTTCTCAGGATGCCCGAATTCCATTTCTGGAAGTAGCACGTGCTTGTAATGTAAGCGGTGCTGCCATTCATCAGCGTGTAGCTAAACTCACTAACCTTGGCATTATTAAAGGCTCTCAATTTGTTATCGATCCAGAGAAGATTGGTTACGAAACCTGTGCATATATGGGATTGTTCCTCAAGGAACCTGAGAAGTTTGATCAGGTGGTAGAGGAACTCAAGAAGATTCCTGAGGTAGTAGAGTGTCATTATACTACGGGCGGTTTTGATATGTTCATCAAGATTTATGCAGTCAACAACCACCATCTCCTGGAGATTATCCACGATAAGTTGCAGCCATTAGGTCTTTCCAGAAGCGAGACCATCATCTCCTTCAATGCAGCCATCGACCGTCAGCTTTCTCTGAAGGATATTCAGCAGGTTGCTGATGAGGATGATGAGACAACAGAAGAATAGGAATTTATTCAACCGTACTGGTCGAATTTATTTTCTGATATAGGTGAGGAATGAGAACGACAATCCGTTTTCATTCCTCATTTCTTTTTCCGTCACTTCCCAGGCAGAACTGTCGATGGCAGGGAAGAAGGTATCTGCCTGTTCCGGCTCCTTATCTACGATGGTGAGATAGAGTTTCCGGGCAGCAGGAAGAGCCTGGCGATAGATGCTTTCTCCGCCAATGATGAAGATTTCTTCCGGACTGGCTATTCCTGCATCTTCCTTGGGGGCAGACAAGGAGTCGCCTTGTGCAGCCCTGAGTGCTTCTTCCAGGGTAGGATATACTTCGCCCCCATCTATCTCTTTCAGACTTTTAGAGACAACGATGTTGCGGCGATGTGGAAGCGCACCGTTAGGGAGAGAATCAAATGTCTTTCTGCCCATGATGATGGTATGCCCCGTGGTAAGTTCACGGAAGCGGACCATATCTGATGGTAAATGATAGAGCAATCGGTTCTGGTAGCCGATTGCTCTATTATCTTTAGAGATACAAGCGATGATGCTGAGCATATTCATTCCTGATGATTGGTTCTTCTTGATGAATTCTTATCTTGTTTCTTGATACTTATTTCTTGCTGATAACACAGGGTTCTTCCGGCACGTGGCTGCTCTTGATTTTCCACTCTTGTGGATAGAGATTGTTGGCACGGTTACCGATGTTCTTCTCCCAGCCTAGAGGCATCTGCTGATAGGTAACGAGCACGTAGCCTTTAGGGGTGTCTGCAGGAAGATTCACAGCCTCTTTGCGCAGGTAGCGGATGGCATCCTCGTAGGAGAGTTCTACCTGTGGGAAAAACTCTGTGTTGAGTTCGGTGGAGAGTGCCAGACTCTGGTCGGGAATGATGTCTTTGCCCTTGCTTGTTCCCAGTTTGATGCCGGCATATATCACCTTCAGGTTTCTGGCAGCATCCTCATAGATGGCTTTCCATCGGCTTGGGATGGCATAGAAGTTATCGTCTTCGGTTATCGTTTCATAGTCGGAAGACTTCAGCCAGTCTGTTGGAACCTGCAGACTCTTTCCCTTGTTTCCTCTGTTCTTTCCTTTATCCTTGTTCTTGTCTTTCTTCTTCTTTTTATCCTCCTTCTCCATTTCCGGTTCTCCCTCTTTTCTGAGTACAGCGAGGAAGATGCCTTCTCCGCGGGTCTTGCCTGGGAGGAAACGATAGACTGGGATGTCTGTGCCTATGAGATTGCCCGTGATATTCCATGCTTCATCGATATCGTTGAGTGCAATAGCATCAGCCCCCAGCTCCTCACAGATCCAGGCGATATTCTCTTCGTCTTCGTGGGCATTGAAGGTGCAGGTAGAGTAGATGAGGAGACCGCCTGGTTTCAGGCAGTTCCAGATATCGCTTACGATTTCACGCTGCAGATGCCAGCAGTTGTCCACATTCTGCAGGCTCCATTCGCTGATGGCGCCATCATCCTTGCGGAACATACCTTCGCCGGAGCAGGGAACATCAGTGAGGATGACATCAAACTGAAGCTTCGACTTCTTGTAGTCGCGTGGATAGTTGTTGGTGACGATCATATCGGGATGACCGAACTTCTGGATATTCTCTGCAAGAATCTGCGAGCGGGTGCGCATCGGTTCGTTGCTGAAAAGAAGACTACCTTCCGGCAGGGCAGCACGGACAGCGGTAGATTTTCCACCTGGAGCCGCACAGAGATCGAGCATCATCACGGGTTCGTGAACGAGTTGGCGGATCACCAGATCCACGAACATGGAAGAGGCTTCCTGCACGTAATACTTTCCGGCATGGAGCCATGGATCGAAGGTGAAGTTAGGACGGGTGGAGAGATAGCGACCGGTGGAAGGGCACCATGGAATCGGTTCGCCCGCAGCATCTTCTCCCTCCTTGCATTTGAAAGGATTGAGACGGATACTGGTAGGTGCTTCTCCCTCGGTGATGCCCTGTTTCAGTTGCTGGAACAGTTCATCGCCCATCAACTCTTGGGTATATTGGATGAAATCTTCTGGTAATGTCTTCATTTTATGCCTTTATTCTTGATTTTGTTTGCAAAAATAAGAAAAATTTTGTTTCTTTGCAACTAATTTCCCAAGAGATGCGTCTAAGACATAGAAAAAATAATAAATAACAAGGTAAAACTATAAAAATATTGTTAGATATGAAGAAAGCGATATTAACATTGGCGCTCATCATGAGCATCGGAGCTACCCAGGTGTCTCTGGCATCTTCTGCTCCAAAACATCGTTATCATCCAACTACCCAACAGGTGGATAAGCAGGCTTCTCCTGCCGCAGCAAAGCAGGAAGATAAGCAGGCTGCTGCCGGGCAGGCATCCGCAGCTCAGGATGATGAGGCTATTGCTGCCTATTCTGATACAACCGCAACGGATACTTCCGACTATGCTGATGTAGATGACAATGACAACCGTGCTTATCATTCCAAGTATAGTCTCGGCAACTATGATGATCCTTTCGATTTCATCGGTTCGGTATTTGGTGGCGGAGCGCTGTCGGTTATCATCATCTTCTGTATCATCTTCGGTCTGCTGTTTGTCTTTGCTCCGCTGATCATCGTGTTCCTGGTTATCAGATATCTGATTCGCCGCCACAACGACCGGATGAAGTTGGCGGAGATGGCGATGGAGAAGGGCATCAATGTTCCGGAAAGCGACCGTCCGATAGACAAGCAGAGCGATGAATATCTGGTGAAGCGAGGATTGAGAAATGCCTTCCTGGGAGCAGGCTTGTGCGCCATGTTCGCTTGGTGGGAAGCTGACTTCCTGGCTGGTATCGGAGCCCTGGTCTTCTTCTATGGATTGGGACAGACCCTGATAGGTTCGCTTCCAGCCATCAAGGATTGGTGGAAAAACCGCCATGGCGATCAGGGCACGGGGTATAATGGAACTCCGGTATAAAAATCAAACAACAATTATTAGTTAATATATAGTGGAAAAGTTATCCGATATTTCTCTCGTCACGAAGGTGGTGATGCTTCACGACCGCAAGTCGTTCGACTTGCTGGTCAAGAAGTATCAATCACCTATTCGTGGGTTCTTCCTACGGCAGACGCTGGGGGATGCGCAGCTGAGTGACGACTTGGCGCAGGATACCTTTGTGAAGGCTTATACACATCTGTCGGGGTTCAGGGGTACAGCCAGCTTCTCCACTTGGCTTTATCGTATTGCCTATAATGTGTGGTATGATTATACCCGCAGTCATAAGGAAACACAGGATATTGATACGCCGGCTGTTACCCGACAGAATGCGCAGGGGGTGAATGCCGGACTGAAGATGGATTTGCTCAATGCCCTACGGATATTGAGCGATAACGAACGGACGTGCATCACGCTGCAGCTGATGGATGGCCTCTCTATAGATAAGATGGCAGAAGTGACGGGAATGGCGCAAGGCACCATCAAGTCGCATCTCTCTCGTGGAAAACAGAAACTTGCAAGTTACTTAAAGCATAATGGTTATGACCGATAAAATGATTGATAATATGAATGGTATGGAGCTTGAACCGCTGAGCGCCACGGACGATCAGCTCCTTCAGGCTTTCTTTGCTGATAACAGGATGGAGGAGATTCCGGATGATGGATTCTCTGATAGGGTGATGCAGGCATTGCCGGGTCTTGAGCCGGAAAAGACCGTGCTGGCTCTTGAGCAGGAAAAGGCTTTGGCTAAGCGTCGCCGATTGGAACATCTGTGGACGGCAGCCTGTGTGGCTGTCGGCATAGTTGCTGCTGTGGTTTGTCAGGGATGGGAGCAGATACAGGGTTGGCTCTTCTCAATGAAGATAGATTTCCTGCTGACCGGTTCACGTGCCCTTACCCATGTGCTTGATGCAATCATGCAGACGCAGAATCTCCTGATGATGCTCGCTGGCATCGTAGTCCTCGTGATGGTTTGGGGATATAATGAAGTGGCGGATGCCAGATAAGAAAAAACTCTTTCTGCTAGTAGAAGAATGTTTTATATCCGTTGTCTTCGGATACTTTCTCTTGTCTTGGCTTTGACTTTGGCGGGTTCTGCAGGTTACCTTTATTGTCGAACATCTTGTAGGTGGTACGAAGAACCGTAAACTCGGTGCGGCGGTTCAGCTGGTTGCATATCTCCTGATGCTCCTTGGTCTGCTTGAGGATGAAATCCTGGGTGAGCACATCGTCTTCCTTCAGCCAAGGATATTTCTCCGTGAGCTTTCTGCGGATTGTCTTCGGGCGTTCCTTGCCATATCCCACAGGGGTAAGGCGCTCTTTTTCGATGCCGTGAGCTATGAGGTAATCTACTACCGTCTGGGCACGGCGCTGAGACAATCGCTTGTTGTACTCGCTGTTGCCTTTGTAATCGCAATGGGCACTCAGTTCGATGGTTACGTGGGAATTCTCTTTCAACAAGGCTACGAGCTTATCCAGAGCCTGGGTGCTGGCTGGCGTCAGGGTAGCTTTGTCAAAATCATAGAAGATGTTGTCGATGAGTACTGGGGCTGAGATGGAAGCCAGCGGGAACTGGAGCACGTACTCCTTGCTCTCCTTCGCCGAATCTATCCGCAACTCCTCCTTGTGGTTGAGGAATCCCTTGCAGGAAGCCATCACCAGATAATCTACCTCAGGATGGATAGGCAGCGTAAACGAACCGTCACTCTTGACTGGCAGTTTCCTGTAGGTGCCATCGTTGCCTACTACCATCACCTGTGCGGCAGGAAGTTCGTAGCCGTCTTTTTCGTAAACCCATCCCTTCATCGTGGTGACAATCTCCGGATTTTGGAAAGAATATATATGATCATAGCCGCGGCCATCCTTTCTGTTGGAAGAGAAGAAGCCACGGTTGTGTGGTCCCTCGAAGGTCATTCCGAAATCATCTGCTTCTGAATTGAGGGGATAGCCGGGATTTTCTATCTTATACTGCTGGGTCTTTTCGTCTATTCGGGCAATGTAGATGTCGAGACCGCCCATTCCTATATGGCCGTTACTGCTGAAATAGAGGTCGCCATTGGGACGGAAGGTAGGGAACATCTCGTCGCCCGGCGTATTGATGGGGGCACCGAGGTTTTCCACACCTCCCAGACCTGAAGGAGTGATGCGCACACGCCAGATATCGTAACCGCCCATTCCGCCCGGCATATCGGAAACAAAATAGAGCCATTCGCCGTCAGGACTGATGGCAGGGTGGGCGTAGGTGCTCAAGGTATCCTGGGTGATTTCCAGTTTCTGAACCTTTCCCCAGGCAGCATCCGAACGGGAAGAGGTGACGATCTGGGCAAATCGGGGAGAGGCTGGATCGGTGACGCATTGGGTGAGATACATCTCCTTGCCATCGGGAGTGAAGCAGCAGGCTCCCTCATCATAGTCGGTATTCAGACCAGTGGCGATGGCTTCCGGTCTGCTCCATTTTCCCTTGTCGTCTTTTTCAGAATAGAAGATGTCGCCAGCCTTGGTTCCGGTGATTCCGCTGAGTTCATCTCCCTGTGCGTCGTTGCGGGTGGAGGTGAAGTAGATCTGTTCGTATTCATCGCCCAGGAGCATCGGTGAATAATCGGCTCTTCGGGAGGTGAAGACATCCATCTTCTTTACCTGATATCTACTTCCGGCTTTTTTCCAGACGGGAGCCATCTGGGCAGATTTCAATCCGTTTTGGGCTAGGATATTGTCGGGCATGGAATCCACGAGGATTCTGAATTCCTTTTCTGCCTGCTTGTATTCGCCGTTTTTCAGGAGCAGACGGGCGTAAGCCAGACGGTCATCGAGTGAAGCCTGGTTATAGCGGATGGCATTGCGGTAAGCATTCACAGCCTTGGGGGTAGCATTGATCTTGTTGTAGCAGCGGGCCATCTTCAAGACTAGCTTTCCCCGGTTTTCACGCTCCTTGGGAGGTGTCTTGGTGTAGGCTTGCTTGAATTGGTCGGCAGCATCATAGTATTCGCCTAAAGAAAGGAACTTCTCTCCCTTCTTCAGGTTCTTGTCAATGCCGCAGCTTATCAGAAGGAGGCAGCAAAAGGCTGTTATGATTTGGTAATATCTAATCTGCTTCATACTGGAACAACTTAATTATTTTACTGAACTTTCGCAAGCAACTCTCCCACACGCCCTGAAAGGGCAGAAGCTCCTAGCCCAGGGCAACGCCCTGGGTATAGTAGCAGTCAGCAAGGCGCCCTGTAAGGGCAAAAGCCTTATAAATTGCCTCGTTCTTTGAAGCTTTTGCCCTTACAGGGCGACAGGTTTGCGTCCATAATGACCCAGGGCGTTACCCTGGGCTAGAAGCTTCTGCCCTTTCAGGGCGTGTGGAGCTTATATGCGAAACTTGAGTTATATCTTATTACATCTGCGAGAATGGCTGGCGGTATTGGCAGCCAGATTTCCAGTTGCTGCATCCATAGGCGGTCTTGCCCTTGATGATGACGCCCTTGCCGCAGAGCGGACATGGCTTGCCTACCATTGGGTCGGCTGGAGCCTGAGTTGCAGAAACCGGCTGTGCTGCTGCTTTCTGCGAACCTACATTTTGTGTCGTAGCTTCATCCTTTTTCTTGGCTGGCATCTTCTTTGTTTCAGCTTTCTTTGCCGCCGTTTTCTTCTTTTCCGGTTTTTTCTTGAGATCTTCCTCCGTCATGATGGTCACTCTTCGGCTGCTGTTATCCGATAGAACATCGATGACAATCTGGTTGATCTGCTCTTTCAAACCATTGATGAATTCGGCTGGGTCATAGGTTTTGTGCTCGATGTCTCGGAGCTTCTTTTCCCAGATACCCGTCAGCTCACAGCTCTTCAGGAGTTCCTCGTGGATGGTGTCGATGAGTTCGATACCTGTTGGAGTTGCCATCAGGTTCTTGCGCTGGCGGCGGATGTAGTGGCGCTTGAAGAGAGTTTCGATGATGCCGGCACGGGATGATGGACGGCCGATGCCGTTCTCCTTCAATGCCGCACGAAGTTCCTCGTCTTCTACGAATTTACCCGCAGTCTCCATCGCACGGAGTAGGGTAGCTTCGGTGTAATATTTCGGTGGCGTGGTCCATTTCTCCGTCAGAGTAGGCTGATGGTCGCCCGATTCGCCTTTTACGAAAGAGGGGAGGGTTCTTTCTTCTACCACTTCCTTCTTGGCACCGTTTCCGTTTCCGTCGCCTGCATTTCCGCCATCGTTTCCGTTGGCGTTATCTGCATCGTCGTCATCGGCATTCTTCGCATCCTTGGCATAGACTACTCGCCAGCCCGGTTCCAGAATCTCCTTACCGCTCACCTTGAACTCTATCTTCTCCGGTTTTGGTCCGTCCTCGTTGATTACCTCGCCCAGAACGGTGGTGGTAGAGAACTTACAATCCGGATAGAACACGCTGATGAATCGCTTGGCGATGAGATCATAGACATTCGCCTCCATATCGGTGAGTCCGGTTGGCGGAACTCCGGTAGGGATGATGGCGTGGTGGTCGGTCACCTTGCTGTTATCGAAAACCTTCTTGCTCTTCGGCAACTTCTTGCCGGTGGCTGCGAGCTGCTGGATGAGCGGGAGGTATTTCTGCTGACTGGCTATCTTTGCCTGGCTCACACCATTCAGAATCTGCGGACATTTCGGATAGATATCGTCTGTGAGAAACTGGGTATCTACACGAGGATACGTGGTATATTTCTTCTCGTAGAGACTCTGGATGAGCTTCAGCGTAATATCGGCAGAGTAGGCAAACTTCTTGTTGCAATCCACCTGCAGTGAGGTGAGGTCGTAGAGATGAGGGGGTGCCTCGTTTCCCTTCTTCTTGCTTACGTCGGTAACGGTGAAGGGTTTGCCGGCGATGGTACTGAAAGCCTTCTCGCCTTCCTCCTTGCTGGTAAACTTGCCGCTGGTAGCCGTAAATTGGGTGTCGCGATAGATGGTGGCGAGTACCCAGTAAGGTTCGGAAACGAAGTTGTCGATTTCCTTCTGGCGGTTCACGATCAGGGCAAGGGTAGGGGTCTGCACCCGGCCGATGCTGAGCACCTGTCGATTCTGACCATATTTCAATGTGTAAAGTCGGGTGGCGTTCATGCCGAGAATCCAGTCGCCGATGGCACGGGAAAGTCCGGCAAGATAGAGTGACTGATATTCTCCCTGGTCTTTCAGTTCCTGGAAGCCCTGCTTGATGGCTTCATCGGTCATGGATGAAATCCACAATCTCTTGACGGGGCATTTTGCCTGTGCCTTCTGCATTACCCATCTCTGGATGAGCTCTCCTTCCTGTCCGGCGTCACCGCAGTTGATGATGCTGTCGGCAGCCTGCATCAGTTTTTCGATGGTGGCAAACTGCTTCTTGATGCCTTCATCGTTGATGAGCTTGATGCCGAAGCGCTGTGGAATCATCGGCAATGCCGAAAGGCTCCAATGTTTCCACATCGGAGTATAATCATCCGGTTCCTTCAGCTCACAAAGGTGGCCGAAGGTCCATGTTACTTGGTATCCATTACCTTCCATATAACCGTCGCGTGCCGTGGTAGCTCCGATGATTCGGGCAATGTCCTTAGCCACACTCGGTTTCTCTGCTATACAAACTATCATTCTTTATTCTTATTTCTGTTTGCAAAGGTACAATAAAATAATGAGATAGCCATCATTTCATCTTCTTTTTCTCATGGCAGAGAATAAAAAAGCCCCGTAAGGCTTGGGCCTTACAGGGCGTATTTCATATAAATCTGCGTGCGATTACTCGTACTCCTGCCAGCTCTTGATCTGAATCTGATCCTGGCTCAATGTGCAGAATGCCTCGATGAAGGCGGAAGCCAAGCGGGCATTGGTGATCAGAGGAATGTTATGGTCGATGGCGCCACGACGGATTCTGTAACCATTGGTGAGCTCACGCTTGGTGTGATTCTTAGGGATGTTGACGATGAGGTCGAACTTGTGGTCGGCAATCATCTGCATTACGTTAGGAATATCCTTGTGGTCCTCATCAGGCCATCCTACGGCTGTAGCCTTCACGTTGTTCTCGTTCAGGAACTTCGCTGTACCGGCTGTAGCGTAGATGGTGTAACCGTTCTTCACCAGCGCCTGGGCACCGTCGAGCAGAGAAGCCTTCTCCTTCGCACCACCGCTTGAAAGCATGATGCCCTTATCCTTTGAAGGAATCTTGTAGCCGGTGGCAATCAATGAGTTGAGCAATGCCTCCTCGAAAGTATCACCCATACAGCCTACCTCACCGGTAGAACTCATATCCACACCCAAAACTGGGTCGGCGTTCTGCAAACGGGCGAATGAGAACTGTGAAGCCTTCACACCCATGCGGTCGATATCGAAGGCAGACTTGTCTGGCTTCTGATATGGAGCGTCGAGCATGATGCGGGTAGCCGTCTCGATGAAGTTGCGCTTCAATACCTTGCTCACGAATGGGAATGAGCGGGATGCACGGAGGTTACACTCGATTACCTTTACATCACGACCCTTAGCCAGATACTGGATATTGAAAGGACCAGAGATGTTGAGCTCCTTGGCAATGGCACGTGAAATCTTCTTGATCTGACGGGCTGTAGCGAAGGAAATCTGCTGAGCAGGGAAGGTCATGGTAGCGTCGCCAGAGTGAACACCTGCATACTCTACGTGCTCTGAAATACCATACTCTACAATCTCACCGTTCTGGGCAACACCGTCGAACTCAATCTCGTTGGTCTCTGTCATAAACTGGGAGATAACCACTGGGTACTCCTTAGAAACCTCAGAAGCTGCCTCCAGGAAGCGACGCAACTCGTCATCGTTGTGGCAAACGTTCATGGCTGCACCGGAAAGAACGTAAGATGGACGAACGAGCACAGGATAGCCTACCTCGTCGATGAACTTCTGAACATCCTCCATTGATGTGAGGGCGCTCCACTTAGGCTGGTCGATACCCAACTTATCGAGCATGGCAGAGAACTTACCGCGGTTCTCGGCACGGTCGATGTTTACTGGAGATGTACCCAGGATTGGCACAGATTGGCGATGGAGCTTCATAGCCAGGTTGTTTGGAATCTGACCACCCACAGAAACAATCACACCACGTGGTGACTCCAGGTCGATGACATCGAGTACACGCTCGAATGAAAGCTCATCGAAGTAGAGACGGTCGCACATATCGTAGTCGGTAGATACGGTCTCTGGGTTGTAGTTGATCATCACTGAGCGCCAGCCTTCCTTGCGGATGGTGTTCAATGCCTGAACGCCACACCAGTCGAACTCTACGGAAGAACCGATGCGGTAAGCACCCGAACCGAGAACGATGACAGACTTCTCGTTCTTGTAGTAGTTGATGTCGTAACCCTCTACGGCATAAGTCATATAGAGATAGTTGGTGAGGTCAGGATGCTCGCTAGCCACAGTAGGGATGCGCTTTACGGCAGGAAGAATGTTCAGCTTCTTGCGCAGGGCACGGACAGCGAGAACCTCCTTCTCCATGTTGGTATCCTTGGTCTTCAATACGAAGCGGCCAATCTGGAAGTCAGAGAAGCCCAGTACCTTAGCCTCGCGCAATACCTCGGCAGGAATCTCCTCCAGCGTATTATATTCAGAAAGCTTGTGCTTGTAATCTACGATATTCTTCATGCGCTCGATGAACCAAGGGTCAATCTTGGTCAACTCCTCGATGCGCTCGATGGTGTAGCCTTCCTCCAGAGCCTGTGCGATGGCGAAGATACGGAGGTCGGTAGGGTTGGAAAGCTCCTCATCCAGGTTATCGAACTTGGTGTGGTCGTTGCCTACGAAACCGTGCATTCCCTGACCAATCATACGGAGACCCTTCTGGAGCATCTCCTCGAATGAGCGGCCGATAGACATGATTTCGCCTACAGACTTCATGGAAGAACCAATCTTGCGGCTTACACCGGCAAACTTGGTAAGGTCCCAACGAGGAATCTTACAGATCATATAGTCGAGTGATGGAGCCACATAAGCTGAGTTAGGAGTACCCATCTCGCCAATCTGATCGAGTGTATAACCGAGGGCAATCTTAGCTGCAACGAAGGCGAGCGGATAACCGGTAGCCTTGGAAGCAAGAGCAGAAGAACGGCTCAAGCGAGCGTTGATCTCGATGATACGGTAGTCGTTGGTCTCAGCATTGAAAGCATACTGGATGTTGCACTCACCCACGATGTTGAGGTGACGGACACACTTCACGGCGATGTCCTGCAACATCTTCACCTGCTCGTCGGTAAGAGAACAGGTAGGAGCTACTACGATAGACTCACCAGTGTGGATACCCAGTGGGTCGAAGTTTTCCATAGAGGCAACGGTGAAGCAACGGTCGTTCGCATCACGGATGCACTCAAACTCAATCTCCTTCCATCCCTTCAGGCTCTCCTCTACGAGTACCTGAGGTGCGAAAGTGAAGGCAGATTCAGCAATCTCCTTGAACTCCTCTTCAGTCTTGCAGACACCAGAACCGAGACCACCCAGCGCATAGGCAGAACGGATCATGATAGGGTAGCCGATGTTGCGTGCCGCAGCAACAGCCTCCTCCATGTTCTCGCAAGCGTGGCTTACTGGAACTTTGAGGTCAACCTTGTTAAGCTCCTTTACGAAGAGGTCGCGGTCTTCTGTGTTCATGATAGCCTCTACAGAGGTACCCAACACATCCACGCCATACTCCTTGAGCACACCACTGAGGTAGAGTTCTGTACCAACGTTCAAACCCGTCTGTCCACCCCAAGCCAGCATGATGCCGTCTGGGCGTTCCTTCTTGATGATTTCAGTTACAAAAAAAGGTGTCACCGGCAAGAAATAAACCTTGTCAGCAATACCTTCACTCGTCTGAATTGTAGCAACGTTTGGATTAATGAGGACAGAACTAATACCCTCCTCACGCAAAGCCTTGAGAGCCTGCGAACCGGAATAGTCAAACTCACCTGCCTGGCCGATCTTCAACGCACCGGAACCCAGGACTAGGACTTTCTTAAGCTGTTTCTTCATCTTTATATAACTATAAGTTTATTCTTAATAATAAAAAGTCTCTTCTGAAAATGTCTTGTTTAGTATCTATTTAGTTTCTTAGTCAGATTACTAAGGAAGATACACTATTTCGGGCAGCAAAGATACGTTAAATATCTGAATCATCCAAATTTTCTGCCATTCTTTACAGTTAAATAACATCAATTATTTAAAAATCCTTTCGGGATTGTCTCATTTTTGCTATTTTTTTGTTACTTTTGCAGCGCCTACAGAAATGTAGTAGAATGTTTCGAGAATAATAAAACAATAGCTTACAAGATAAAGTGATAACAACAATGAAAGTCGGATTATTCGTCCCTTGTTATGTGGATGCTTTATACCCTGAAGCGGGTGTGGCTACATACAAGTTACTAAAGCACTACGGACTGGATGTCGGTTATCCCGAAAAGCAGACTTGCTGCGGTCAGCCGATGGCTAACGCGGGTTTTCAGGATAAGTCGGAGAAGGTCATAGAGACATTTGATGAGCTGTTCAAGGATTACGATTACATCGTAGCTCCTTCAGCTTCATGTGCCGCTTACGTTAAGGTGTATTACCCTAAGATTCTGGAGGGTAAGCACGAGTGTATTTCATCCAAGAAGATTATGGATGTTGTGGAGTTCCTTCACGATGTGCTGAAGGTGGATCATGTGCCGGGCAAATTCCCGCACGTGGTGAGTGTGCACAACAGTTGCCATGGTGTGCGGGAACTGGGCTTGTCGTCTCCATCAGAGCGACACATCAAGCCATTCAACAAGATTATCGACCTGTTGAATATGGTGGAAGGCATTACCATCCACGAGCCGGAGCGTAAGGATGAGTGCTGCGGATTCGGCGGTATGTTCTCTATCGAGGAGCCTGCCGTTTCTATCCGTATGGGAGAGGATAAGATCAAGCGCCACATGGCTACGGGTGCCGAATATGTCACCGGACCGGATTCTTCCTGTCTGATGCACATGGCGGGAATCGCCAAGAAGGAGAAGATGCCGATCAAGTTTATCCATGTTGTTCAAATTTTAGCTGCAGGACTATGAGTACAGAACATTCCAAGAGAGCTGCGAAGTTTACGCAGAACGTAGAGAAGACCACCTGGCACGACGCTACCTTCTGGTCTGTTCGTCAGAAGAGAGATAAGATGGCGCAGGAACTTCCAGAGTGGGAAGACCTCCGTGAGCATGCGTCTGAAATCAAGATGCACACCATCACCCATCTTGCCGATTACCTCGATATGTTTTCCAAGAACCTGGAGAGCCGTGGGGTGAAGGTGCACTGGGCAAAGGACGCGCAGGAGTTCAACGAGATTGTGCTCGGTATCCTGAAGGATCACAACGTGAAGAAGATGGTGAAGTCGAAGTCGATGCTCACCGAGGAGTGCGAGATGAATCCTTATCTGGAGCAGCACGGAATCGATGTGGTAGAGACCGACCTGGGTGAGCGCATCATCCAGCTCTTGGGTCAGAAGCCTAGTCACATCGTAATGCCTGCCATCCACCTGAAGCGTGAGGAAGTGGGAAAGATGTTCGAGGAGAAGGGAATCTCCAAGGAAATCGGAAACTACGATCCTACTTATCTGACCCGCTGCGCCCGCCATCATCTCCGCGACCAGTTTATGGAAGCGGGAGCAGGTATGACCGGCTGCAACTTCGGCGTGGCTGCCACCGGCGATTGCGTGGTCTGCACCAACGAGGGTAATGCCGATATGACCACTTCCATGCCTAAGCTCCACATCGTGGCGATGGGTATCGAGAAGTTGGTTCCTGATTATAAGTCACTGGCTGTATTCCAGCGCCTGCTCTGCCGCTGCGGAACCGGTCAGCCTACCACCGCCTTTACCTCTCATTTCCGCCAGGCTCGTCCGGGTGCTGAGATGCATGTGGTTCTGGTGGATAATGGAAGAAGCGATATTCTCGCCGACAAGGATCACTGGCAGACCTTGAAGTGCATGCGCTGCGGAGCCTGCATGAACACCTGTCCGGTTTATCGCCGTTCAGGCGGATACAGCTACACCTATTTCATTCCGGGTCCTATCGGTGTGAACCTGGGAATGCTGAAGAATCCTCAGAAGTACAGCGACAATGTTTCAGCCTGCACCTTGTGCTTGTCTTGCGACAATGTCTGCCCTTCCAAGGTAGGTCCTGGTTCGCAGATTTACGCTTGGCGCCAGAGTCTGGAGAGATTGGGCAAGGCTAATCCTGTGAAGAAGGCGATGTCGAATGGTATGAAATATCTCTTCGATCGTCCTGCGCTCTACACCACAGCCTTGAAGTTTGCGCCACTTGTCAATCTGATTCCTGAGTGCTGCACGCACTTCAGCAACTGGAATGCGTGGGGTATCGGTCACACCATGCCTGAGTTTGCGAAGAAGAGCTTCCACCAGCTTTGGAAAGAAGGAAAGGTGAAGTAGTGGCTAATCATAAAGTTCAAAGTTCAAATTTCAAAGTTCAATGAATAAAGAAGATTTCCTGAACAAGTTGCGTAAGAATACGCACGTTCAATTCGATATGCCTGCCGTAGATGTCAAGGGAATCCAGTATGAGGATACCTTGAAGCAGTTTATTGAGATGACTGAGTCTGTGGGTGGACACGTGATAGAGGCAGAGGCGGGCGAGAGCCTGGATGAGCTGGTGAAGAAGGCTTATCCGGAGGCGAAGGTCTTTGCTTCCAACCTGCCTGAGATTACCATCGCGCAGAAGAATCCTGATACCGTGGCTGAAGCCAACGACCTGAATGGTACCGATGTGGGTATTGTCCGTGGAGAAGTGGGTGTTGCCGAGAATGGCTGCGTCTGGATTCCTCAGACCATGAAGGAGAAGGCGGTGCTTTTCATCTCCGAATATCTTGTGATTTTCCTTCAGAAAGATAAGGTAGTTAACAATATGCATGAGGCTTATGCCCGTATCGAGATGGATCCGAAGTATAATTTCGGTATTTTCATCAGCGGTCCTTCCAAGACTGCAGATATCGAGCAGGCTCTGGTAATGGGTGCGCAAGCTGCCCGTGGTGTGACAGTTATACTTTTGTAAAAGGCAGAAATCCCGAAGCTCACTATCGTGTGAACTTCGGGATTTCTCTTTATACTGTCCATTCATAGGTGTCGTAAACCACGCCTCTTCCTCCGTAACCTTCCTTGTGGGCGATGAGGCCCTCATTGATCCAGGCTCCCTGCTGTTCCGTAGAACTGCCGAAGTCCAGATAGGGATAATCGGGGTAATCATGATACATAATCTGTTCGTAGATAGCCTCCATGGCTCCGAATTCCTTTCCCTCATCGTTGGTAGAACTGTATTGTCCGTGTACCACTTGCTGGGTAATATAAAAGGTGAGTCCTCCTATAATGTGCCCGTTGCGATAAGCATTGTATTGGATGATATTCTCGGGGAAACGACTTTTCAGAAGTTCCATTTCCTGAAGCGTGTGTACCGGTTTGGCACCAAATCGCTTTTCCAGGTTCTCATTCAATACCTCCCAGAATTCCGACAGACTTGCATCTCTCACTACGGTCACTCCATTCTGATGAGCCTTCTTCAGACGGCGCAGGTGGTCTTTGCGCCAGCGCAATTTCTGCTGCATGAAGATGGTTGTGCCGATATTGCGGAGCGAAAGATGAGCCTTGCATTTCCAGAAGATGGCATAGAGATCTTCTTCTGAAGGATGGAGATGATAGATCCAGGGAATAGGACGATACTGTACCTTCTCGAATCCCTGAAGACGCAGATAGACATTCAGTTCCTCAAAGAGTTGGCAGACATCTGAAATCGTGACGTGAATGTTCATGATCAGTCCGCCATAGGTGAGTCCGAAATGCGAGCAGAGGGTCTTGCCTACCTGATGGGCTGGCAGGATGGAATGGAGCTTTCCCTTCTTGAAGAACAGGAGAGAATAGTCCTTGAACCTATCGGAATGGTAATCCATATAGTTGCGGTAAAAGAGAAACGTAGCGTTTCGGGCTTTTGCCACATACGCATCCCATTGCTGGCGATATTCGGGAGTGTATTTGATGATTTCAAACATGATGTCTTGCGTATTGGATAGTTTCAAGCATGATGCCTTGCGTATTTGAGAAACTCGTCGTAATCATAGATATAATCAGCTTCTTCGTACAATTCCGAAGCCAGGACCAGACAGACCGAACCGGTTGAGAAGTTTTCCAGCGTTCGCCAGATGCCTGTGTTGACGAGTAGTCCCTGGTCGGGGCGGTTGAGAAGATAGGATTGCTTCCGGTTTCCATCATCCAGCGTAACCGTGAAGGAACCGCTGGCTGCGATGATTACTTCCAGGCATTCCCTGTGGGCGTGCCCTCCGCGGGCAGCACCTGCCGGAATATCGTAGGTCCAGTAGGTGCGCCTGATGTGAAAGGGCACATCCTTGAAATCCTCCACATTCGTAGCCTGGAAGTCTTCGGATTGATGCGTGTTCTGGAAACGGATGATTTTTCCTATTTCTTTCATGAATCTTATTTCTTCATATAAGGGTCGGTGTCCAGGACGGTCTTTGCCAGGCGCTTTGCCTTGTCGCGGAGCGCATTCAGGTCATCGCCCTTCTCGCCGTAGCAGAGAACGACACCCATGCGGCGACCTACGTGAGCCTCAGGCTTTCCGAAGATGCGGATGCGGGTGTGGTCTTCCTTCAAGGCATCGAGCATGTTGTAGTTCAATGGCTCTGTGCTTTCCTCAGGAGAGAGGATGACGGCAGAACAGCCGATGTGCTCCAGATGGATGCCGGCGATAGGCAAGCCCATCACGGCACGGAAGTGGAGTTCAAACTCGCTCAGGTTGGTGGTGTGACCGAGGGTAACCATACCTGTATCGTGTGGACGAGGGCTCAGCTCAGAGAAGATGACTTCACCCTGCTTGCTCAGGAAGAACTCTACGCCCCAGAGACCAGCACCGGTCAGCGCCTTGGTCACTTCGCCGGCAATATGCTCAGCCTTCTTCAAAGCCTCCTCTGGAAGCTGGAATGGCTGCCAGCTCTCACGGTAGTCGCCACCCTTCTGTACGTGTCCGATAGGTGGGCAGAAGAGGGTAGGACCATCCTTTTGGGTTACAGTGAGGAGGGTGAATTCTGAATCGAAGTCGATGAATTCCTCGATGATCACTTCCTTCACGTCGCCACGGCCTTCCTCCATCGCTTCCTTGTAAGCCTCCACCAGCTCATCGTCGTTGTGAACATAGCTCTGTCCATGACCGCTGGAACTCATCAGTGGCTTTACTACGCATGGGAAACCAATCTCATCGGCTGCGTTCTTGAATTCCTCGAAAGTCTTTGCATAGAAATACTTGGCTGTGCGCAGACCCAGTTCCTTGGCAGCCAGGTCGCGGATGGCACGGCGGTTCATGGTGTAGTTCACGGCACGTGCCGAAGGTACAATCTGAATGCCCTCCTTCTCGAAGTCGAAGAGACGCTCGGTGCGGATAGCTTCAATCTCAGGCACGATGATGTCTGGGTGATGTTTCTCAACCACAGCGGTCAATGCGTCGCCATCGAGCATTGAGAACACTTCTCGCTCGTCGGCTACCTGCATGGCTGGTGCATTGTCATACTTGTCGCAAGCGATGACATACTGTCCTGCTCGCTTTGCGGCGATGGTAAACTCCTTGCCCAGTTCGCCTGAGCCCAAAAGCATAATCTTCTTCATTTATATGATGTTTAATATTTTATATCCCTAAAATTAATCACTAATCACTAATCATTAATCACTAAGTCCGAATTTCTTTCTGATAAATTCTGCGATAAACTTCTCTGTTTCTTCGATTCCCAGATGGCTGCTGTTGATGCAGAGGTCGTAGCTCTCGCTGTGTCCCCACTTCTTGCCGGTATAGTAATCGTAGTAAGAGGCGCGCTGCTCCTCATGGCTTTCGATGAACTTGCGGGCGGTGGCTCTGTCGATGTTCTTTCGCTTGCACACCGCCTTGATGCGGTCGTCGATGTTGGCGGTGATGAAGATGTTGATTACATTCTTGTAATCACGCAGCACATAGTCGGCGGTTCTGCCCACAAACACGCAGTTGCCCTCATTGGCAGCCTTTCTGATGGCGTCGCTCTGGAACTTGTACAGACCTTCCTGCGAGAAGTCGTTGTGATAGAAGTTGTTGTCGCTCAGGAAAGGCAGATGGGTATGGAAGAGAGACTTGAAGAATCCCTTCTGCTCATCGTTCTGCTCGAAGAATTTCTCCGAAAAACCGCTCTCCTTGGCGGCAAGATTCAGCAGTTCCCGGTCGTAGCATTTGCAACCGAAATCCTCCGCCAGCTTCTCGGCGATGATATGGCCGCCGCTACCTATCTGGCGACCTACGTTTATGATAATCTTGGTCATAAGCTTAAAATTTTAGCTGTTAACTGTTAACTATTAACCGTTAACTTTCATGTTTTCTTTATGTTGTCTTTTCAACTTGTTCATGTACCATGACATTACGATGGCAGCGATGACTGCGGCTGAGAAATCGGAGATAGGCATACTGTACCATACGCCATCAATATCCCAGATCATCGGCAGGAAAGCCAGGAGCGGCAGGAGGATGAGCAACTGTCTCGACAAGGAGAGGAAGATGCTGATCTTCACCTTTCCGATACACTGGAAGAAGTTCGTGATGACCATCTGGAAACCGATGATCGGGAAGCAGAACATCACCACTCTGATAGCCTTGATGCCCAAGTCTATCAGATGCTTGTCGGTAGTAAACATTCTCGCACAATAGTAAGGCAGGAACATCGCAATCAGCCATCCCGTCACCATGATGGCAGTGGCAGCAATGATGCTCAGGTTCAATACGCGCATCAATCTGTCCAGCTTCTGTGCGCCGTAGTTGTATCCGGCGATAGGCTGCATTCCCTGGTTGACACCTAACACGAACATGATGAACACCATCGCAATACCGTTAGCTATTCCGTAGGCACCCACGGAAAGGTCGCCTCCGAAACGCACCAGCTGGTTGTTGATGAAGATGACGATGATGCAGGCGCACACGTTCATCAGGAACGGCGAAATGCCGATGGCGAGGATGTTATCTACGAGTTTCCTCTTCAGTTTGTAGATTCCTTTCTTGAAGTGGAGCAGCTCGCTCTTGTTGCTGAAGAGTTTGATCTGCCACATCAGAGCCATCAGCTGCGATAGGATGGTGGCGATGGCGGCACCCTGTATTCCCCATTTGAAGACGAGGATGAAGAGGGCATCCAGTATCACGTTCATCACCACCGTGAAGATGGTGGCGTACATTGCCTGCTTAGGCTTGCTCGCTGCTCGGAGCAGGGCGTTCATGCCGAAATACATGTGGCTCACCACATTGCCCAGCAGGATGATCACCATGTACTCATGCGCATAGATGAGCGTCTGGTCGCTGGCTCCAAAAAATCTCAGGATAGGGTCGAGGAAGAGCAGACAGATGATGCTCAGTCCGATACCGATGATGAGATTCAGTGAAATCGTGTTGCCCAGAATGTTCTGCGCTGTGGCATAATCCTTTTGTCCCAACTTCACGCTGATGGCTGTGGACGCTCCTATGCCAACACCGGCTCCGAAAGCGGTGGTGAGGTTCATGAAGGGGAAGGTGATGGCGAGACCCGAGATGGCCATGGCTCCCACACCCTGACCGATGAATACGCGGTCAACAATGTTGTAGAGCGAAGAGGCGGTCATCGCAATCATCGCTGGCAGGGCATACTGAACCAGCAGCTTGCCCACAGGCTTCGTACCTAATTCTAATGTCGCTTGTTTATTTTCCATTTATATCTGTTTTTTCCTCATAGCCGCTCGCTCAGCTTCTTTCAGAAAGCAACTGCGGCGGCTACTTGTCTGCAAAATTACAAAAAATATCTGATACCTTATTATATATATAAGAAAAACTTGCATTTCCTGATAAAAACTTCCCTTTTCTTTTGGCATTCTCGTACAAAAACTGTACTTTTGCAGCTTAGTATAAACAATAACAATCTGATTTGTCAACAGCAGTCAGACGAGAAAATAATAATATAACAATCGTACTACCGATAAATGATGAAAAGATATTTGATGCTTTATGCATTCATTCTGTCCACCTTGACATTGTTGGCTCGCGATGGCAAGGTAACTGGCTTTCTGGAGGCCGATATGGTGTCTTTCCCTGGTGGAAAATGCCAGATGTATCGTCTTTATCTCAAGGATAAAGACCTCGACCATACGCCCTTTTCGGTGAACCGCCCTTCGGAATTCCTCTCCCAGCGCTCCATCGACCGACGTAAGCGCCAGGGCATTCCTGTAGATCTGACCGACCTTCCTGTGGCTCCGGCTTACGAAAAGCAGGTGGCTGAGGCAGGCATCGAGATTGTGGGGAAGAGCAAGTGGAACAATACGCTGCTCATCCGCATCCATAAGGACAAGGAGCTTCGCAAGCTGGAAGGCCTGGAATTCATCACCAAGAGGAAGAAGGTGTTCCAGGCTCCCGATTCCGTAAGTCAGCGTATGCGCTCGAATGTGCGCAATGGACTGAAAGAGTGGAGTCAGGGCGATGGATTCTATGGCGCAGCTGATGCTCAGCTGAAGTCGCTGAACGGCAAAAGACTCCACGAAAGTGGCTATAGAGGCAAGGGAATGATGATAGCCGTATTCGACGGCGGATTCATGAATGTGGATAAGATTCCTGCCCTGCACAGCATCAAGCTGGCGGGTGTGAAGGATTTCGTGGTTCCTGAATCCAAGAATGTATTTGGAGAGATGGAACATGGCACGATGGTGCTCTCTACGATGGCTGCCAATGCGCCCGACTTCTATGTGGGTGTGGCTCCTGAGGCGCAGTATCTGCTGATAAGATGCGAGGATGAACGCACCGAGAGCCTTGCTGAGGAGGATTACTGGGCAAGTGCTGCGGAATATGCTGACAGCTGTGGCGTGGACGTCATCAATTCTTCGCTCGGCTATCATGGCTTCGATGATTCCTCGATGGATCATCATTATTATGAGCAGGATGGCAACACCGCCCTCATCTCCCGAACCGCATCGATGTGTGCCGACAAGGGAATCGTATGCGTGAACTCTGCCGGAAACGATGGTATGGGTTCCTGGAAGAAAATCAATTTCCCTGCCGATGCCACGGATATCCTCACGGTGGGAAGCATCAACGAACATGGCGTGAATGCTGCCTTCAGTGCCGTAGGACCTACGGCGGATGGCAGAATCAAGCCTGATGTGATGGCCTTCGGAAGTCCTACCTGCGTGATTACGGGCAGGGGAAGCATCATCAATGATAATGGAACTTCGTTCTCCTCGCCGCTGGTAGCGGGTATGGTGGCTTGCCTCTGGCAGGCGCTGCCTGGCAAGACTGCCAAGCAGATCATCAAGCTCGTAAAACTGGCAGGCGATAACCAGCAGCATCCCGACAATGTCTTCGGATACGGTGTGCCTGATTTCTGGAAAGCTTATCAGACGGGAAAAGCGATTAAGTAATCTTGGAACTTTGAACTTGGAACTTTGAACTTTATGATTAGCTTTGCTGCTATATGATAAGGGAAGTTCCAGGGGGGCTAAGTACCAAGTAATAGTATTCATAAAGTTCAAAATTCCAAGTTCAATGTTCAAAGTAAAAAGATTATCTCTATATGAATTAAACTCGATAGTCAGCGAAATCATTTCGATGTCCTTACCCGACAGCTATTGGGTGGAAGCGGAACTCTCCGAGGCTCGCGAGGGCTATGGCGGTCACTGCTATCTGGAACTCATCCAGAAAGATGAGCGTTCCAATACGCCGATAGCCAAGGCTCATGCCAACTGCTGGCGCAACCGCTGGATGCTTATCAAGCCGAATTTCGAGCGGGTTACGGGACAGCGCATTCATGCAGGCATGAAGGTGCTGCTCAAGGTACACGCCCAGTTCCATGAGAACTATGGTTTCTCTTGGATCGTAGATGATATCGACCCCAACTATACGATGGGCGATATGGCGCGCAAGCGGTTGGAAATCATCAATACATTGAAGGAAGAAGGCGTCTTCGAGTTGCAGAAGGAGCTGGTGCTCCCGATGTTCTGCCAGCGCATTGCCGTGATTTCGAGTGCTACGGCAGCCGGATATGGAGATTTCTGCAATCAGCTTGCCGATAATGATTACGGCTTGCAGTTCACCACCCGCCTCTTTCCTGCCACGATGCAGGGCGAGGGAGTGGAGCAGAGCATCATCGCTGCCCTGGACAGCATCAATGCCGAATATGAGGAGTTTGACTGCGTAGTCATCATCCGTGGCGGTGGTGCTACCAGCGACCTTTCCGGTTTCGACACCCTGGCGCTTGCCGAGAATGTGGCTAACTTCCCGCTGCCAATCATTACGGGTATAGGACATGAGAGGGATGAGAGTGTGCTCGATGTGATTTCCTTCCAGCGGGTGAAGACACCGACTGCCGCTGCCGCCTTCCTCATCAATCATCTCGCCGAGGTTTATGCCCGGGTGCTGGATGCACAGGAAACCATCGTACAGAACGTGAAGCACCGGTTGCAGGTGGAGAAGATGAGGCTAGAGAGATTGAGCAGCACCATCCCCGTGCAGTTCTCGCTGGTGAAGACGAAGCAGGGGGCGTATCTCGACCGTCTGATGACTCGCATTACGACGAACCTGCAGTCGAAGGTTTCAGATGCGCATCGCCGTTTAGAGATTCTCTCGCAGAATATCCAGCCGGTATTGGAGCGTAAGATGCTCAATGAGAATCATCGTCTGCAGCTTCTGCAGCAGCGCATCCAGGCTCAGGATCCCGAGTTGCTGCTGAAGCGTGGCTACAGCATCACGCTGAAAGATGGCAAGAGCATCCGTTCTGCCTCGCAGCTGAAGGCTGGCGACATCATCGAAACGAGATTCGCCGAGGGCAATATTAAATCGGAAGTGAAATGATTCCCCACACGCCCTGAGGCAATAGGAATTTCCCATACGCCCTGAAAGGGCAGAAGCTCCTAGCCCAGGGCAACGCCCTGGGTATACTAGCATTCAACAAGACGCCCTGTAAGGGCAAAAGCTTTGTATATTGCCTATTAATTGAAAGCTTTTGCCCTTTCAGGGCGACAGGCCTGGACCCTAAAAACCCAGGGCGCTGCCCTGGGCTAGGAGCTTCTGCCCTTTCAGGGCGTATGGATAAAAGCTGGCAATATTTGATTCAAAAGTAAACATTAAACACTACACATTAAACACTATATAAATATGGCAAAAGAAGAAATGAAATACGAGCAAGCTGTAAGAGAGCTTGAGCAGATTGTAGAAAGAATGGAGAATGATGAACTGGATATTGATCAGCTCTCCGAGCAGTTGAAGCGTGCCAAAACCTTGGTGAAGCTCTGCAAGGACAAACTCACCAAGACCGATGAGGAAATCAAAAAGCTTCTCAGTGAGGATTGATCCCTTCTGTTTCCCCCGCTCTGTTTCGGCGGATTTGCAATCCGCCGCCGCCAGTTACCTATTTCGGATTTGCAATCCGCTTCAAGGAACGGCGCAAGAACAAAAAAATCCCCCATAAATTGGCAAAAATATGCCTCAAAACGGCAGAAATACGTAAAATAATAACGTTTCTACTAAATTTATCGCAAAATAGTTGCAGATTAATAGAATATTTTGTACTTTTGCATTCAAAATATTAGTAGAACATTAAAAAATAAGATGTTATGAAAGACTTAGATTGGTCTAATTTGTCATTTGGCTATCGCCAGACTGACTACAATGTTCGCTGTTACTATCGCGACGGCAAATGGGGCGAAATAGAAGTTTGCTCTGATGAGTATTTGAAATTGCACATGGCTGCCACCTGTCTGCACTATGGTCAGGAGGCATTCGAGGGTCTGAAGGCTTATCGTTGCCCAGACGGCAAGGTGCGCGTGTTCCGTATGGACGAGAATGCTGCCCGCCTGCAGAGCACATGCCGTGGTATCCTGATGCCAGAGGTGCCAACAGAGTTGTTCGAGGAGATGGTGAAGAAGGTGGTCCGCCTCAACCAGGAGTGGATTCCTACCTACGAGAGTGGTGCTACGCTCTATATCCGTCCTTTGCTCATCGGTACAAGTCCTCAGGTGGGTGTGCATCCTTCTAAGGAGTATTGCTTCCTCATCTTCGTAACCCCAGTGGGTCCATACTTCAAGGGTGGATTCTCTACCAACCCATACGTCATCATCCGTGATTTCGACCGCTCTGCTCCTCTCGGAACAGGTATCTATAAGGTAGGTGGTAACTATGCTGCTTCCCTCAGAGCCAACAATATCGCTCACGAGAAGGGTTATGCATGCGAGTTCTATCTCGATGCCAAGGAGAAGAAATACATGGATGAGTGTGGTGCTGCCAACTTCTTCGGTATCAAGAACAATACATACGTTACTCCTAAGAGTTCATCCATCCTCCCATCTATCACCAACAAGAGCTTGATGCAGTTGGCTGAGGATCTTGGTATGAAGGTAGAGCGCCGTCAGATTCCTGAGGATGAGCTGGAGACCTTCGAGGAGGCTGGTGCTTGCGGTACTGCTGCCGTTATCAGCCCTATCAGCTACATTGATGACCTGGATACAGGCAAGCGCTACAACTTCGGCGAGAAGCCAGGTCCTGTCTCTAAGCATCTGTATGATACCCTCCGTGGCATTCAGTATGGTACTGTAGAGGACAAGCACGGTTGGACAACCGTAGTTATTGAGTAAAAACCAATAAGAGATAATATTAAGTTCAGAGCACTTTGAGGAGTTTTCGCTTCTTGGAGTGCTTTTTTTATATGCTTCTTTAACACTTTCCGGGCTTCATAGATGGCAAGGATCGGTCATCTATTAAGCCTCCAGCTTGCCATCTATTAAGCCTCTTTTTAGTCGTATTTCCCTTTATCTCGTAACCGGGAATACGTAGTATTCTCTATCTACATCAAAATCAAGCACCCACTGGTCAACGATGATATTGTCGTCCAGCGCCTTGATTTCTACAGTATGATAGCCGTCGAGCAGGGTTACGTAGAAGCTCTTGAGCGCCTGTCCGCGCCAATGGTTCATCTTCCATTCCTTGGAGTTGTAATCCTCCTTCATCTGGCAGATTACCGGCTCTGCACCGTCGATGCTAACGCTTACCCGCATATTCTTCTCGTATGGCAGATAGCTCGGGATGGTGGCGAGGGTGAATCTCGCGTCTCCTATGCTGCTGCTTACGAATCTATATCTTAGGATGGCTCCCTTTGGCAGCTTCACGGCGTTGTTGCTGTGACCCAGCAATGGCTTCAGCTGGATCTTCTCGGCTGTCTCTCCCTTGGCTGTTGGCGCCTGGAAGGCATTGGTCCAGTCGTATGCATTCTTGGCGGTGATGTTCTTGGTGAATGTCACCAGCGGCTGGAGATCCTGATTTCTGTCGAAGGCATCCTGCATCAGAAGCTTGATATTCTTTGACGATAGCGTGCCTGGCAACTGTGGAGCCTGCATTTCTGCTCCATCTGTAGCGATGATGCTGCTCCATTTGCCCTTGCCCAGCTTCAGATAGTAGGCGTTGAGCTGCTTCAGGGTGTTGAAGGCGTTGAGGCTCACGGCAGCCGAAGCCTTGGCTTCATCATCATTCGGAAACAGACCCGGACGGGCGATGTCTCTGGCTTCCTGTGCCTCCAGCTCCTTTTCGGCGATGAGGGCAGCAGAGAAGATAGGATATTTCACGATTTCGAAGAAACCGTCTCGCTGATCGGCAGGAAGGGTTCTTTCCAGATTGGCAGTCTTGGTCTTCAGCAGGTCGTAGGCGTAGAGATAGCGCTCCAGCTCATTGCCGAATTCGCCCGAATGAAACTCTGTATCGCCGTATGGCATTGCCATGAAGGCTGGCTGTCGGATGCTGGTCAGGCGATAGTATTCCTCCATCAGAGGCTTGATTTTCTTGGCTGCCACGTTGCCGAAGAGACTGCCGAGCCAGTTCTGCAGGTAGCTGCTGATGCCTCCCTGCAGCGCCTCGCCGTTCCAGGCGAGATCTGAAATCATGGCAAGCTGCAGCGAAACCATCTTCGGATTGGTTATGTTGGCAATCCATGCGCAGTCTTCATCATGATGCATCTCCGAGCGATGGGATTTCTCCCGGTGCTCCGACTTGGTTTCCAGATAATCCCTGTTGTTCAGCATTTCGAGCACCAGGGCAGGGGAGACATTCTCCAACTGCATCTGGTTGCCGGCACAGATCATCTTCACGTTCTCCAGGGTCTTCTTATGCTTTTTCTTGTGTTTCTTGCCAGTGATTTCCGTCACCTTGTAGTTTTCGGCAATGCAGATGTCGAAGCTATCTACCACCGCCTTGTTGTAGGCAGCCTCGTGCTTGCCGTCCACCTGCCAGAGGGTGTTGGCTCTCAGGCGCAGCATCAGTCGCGCCAGCTGACTGTAGTTCTTCTGATTCATCCACTTGCTTCCGTTCAGGGCAAGACCTCTGAATTCGATTCTCGGGATTTCGATCTTCTCCGTTCCCACCTGGGTAGAGAGATTCTGACGTGTCTGCGGCTTCAGGTCGTTCCATCCTGCCATAGGCGAAACGCCAGCCATGCGCGAGAGCTCCATGATGGCGTAGGCTGTGCCTCGGGCGTCGCTTCCTATCACGATGATCTTGCCCTTTCGGGTTCCGATGTAGAAAGCATCTTTGGCTGTGATGAACTTGTGGAGCGGAGCGCCGAGCTTTTCTACGGCAGAAAACTCCTTGTTGGTGAGCAGGTTGAGCTGGTAAATCTGGATGTTGGCACTGGCTTTCTCCTTCGCCTCGTTGCCGGTTACAGCCTTCATGTCGTTGGAAAACATTCTGAGGGCAATCTTCACCACAGGTGCAGTGGTGGCGTTGATAGAGTAGCTTACCTTGTCCGAAGCATCCGCCCAGTTGATGCTGGTAGCTGCAGTCACATTCTCTTTCTTCTTACTCTTGCTGAAGGTTTCAGCGCCTGCCTGCTGCACGGAAAGACAAGCCAGAGAAAGGGTGAAACCTACTATGATTTTCTTATAATTCATTTTTATTCAGTTTTGTCGTTTTGAAGGTGGAGGGGGAATCCGAAGTTCCTGATGTCGCTTCATCATCTTCTCCAATCTGCAAAGATACATAAAAGTGTTTAATAACTGAAATTATTTAGTTTTTATTTGCTTATTACATTATTTATTGTTACTTTTGCACCAAACAAAACAATAATTATGACATTATATCCAAAATTAATTGAAGAGGCTCTTGCTACCGTCATCTATCCCGGTACCAAGAAGAACCTTATAGAGAGTGAAATGCTGGCAGATACGCCTAGCATCAATGGTATGAAGGTGAAGGTGGTTCTGCTCTTCCCTAGAGATACCGATCCCTTCCTGAAGAGTACGGTGAAGGCGGCTGAGGCTGCCATCCATTATCATATCTCCAAGGAGGTAGAGGTGGAGATCGTTACTGAGTTCAAGTCGGCTCCTCGTCCTGAAGTGGGAAAAATGCTTCCTCAGGTGAAGAACGTCATCGCTGTAAGCTCGGGTAAGGGTGGAGTAGGTAAGAGTACGGTTTCTGCCAATCTTGCCATTGCACTTGCCAAGTTGGGTTACAAGGTGGGTTTGCTTGATACCGATATCTTCGGTCCTTCTATGCCTAAGATGTTCGGCGTAGAGGAAGAGCGTCCTTATTCAGTTCATAAGGATGGCAGAGATCTCATCGAACCTGTTGAGAAATATGGCGTGAAGCTCCTGAGTATCGGTTTCTTCGTAAGTCCTACCACGGCTACCTTGTGGCGCGGCGGTATGGCTTGCTCTGCCTTGAAGCAGCTGATTGCGGATGCTGACTGGGGTGAGTTGGATTACTTCATCCTTGATACTCCTCCTGGCACCAGCGATATTCATCTTACCCTGCTCCAGACACTCGCCATCACGGGTGCGGTGATCGTAAGTACTCCTCAGCAGGTGGCGCTTGCCGATGCGAGAAAGGGTATTGACATGTATCAGAATGACAAGGTGAATGTGCCTATCCTCGGTCTTATCGAGAACATGGCTTACTTTACTCCTGCCGAGTTGCCGGAGAACAAGTATTATATCTTCGGTAAGGAGGGTTGCAAGAATCTCGCCAAGGAGATGAACGTGCCATTGCTCGCCCAGATTCCTATCGTGCAGAGCATCTGCGAGGGTGGTGATGATGGTGCGCCTGCTGCTACCAAGGTTGATTCTATTACCGGTCAGGCTTTCCTGAGCCTCGCCCAGAGTATCGTTACGGTAGTGAACCGCAGAAATGCGGAGAAGGCTCCAACCAAGATTGTAAGTACGCACAAGTAAATAACTGACTTTTCGCAAGTAAGGGGGGTGTCATAAGTCTATGGCGCACCCTTTTTTAGTTTTTCAAGAACACAAGTCCGCCAGGCGTCCCGCCGGATTTGCAATCCGGCGTTAAAAAATGTCCTAACCTATTTTGTCTCTGCGGATTTGCAATCCGCAGCAAAGAAGTATGCTTTTCCTTTTATTTGGGGATTACAAATCCCCTGTTGTTTATAGGTCGAACCTTTTTTACGGCGGATTTCAAATCCGCCGGGACGCCTGGCGGGGGATGGTTGTCAGTACGCACAAGTAAATAACTGGCTTTTGCAAGTAAGCCCCATACGCCCTTATCAGGGTGTATGGGGCTAGCTCTTTATTTTTTAGCCTCCAGAAGCTCTTCTGCCTCATCCTCTTCTTCTGCAACTTCGGCTGTAAGATTCGCCTTGAGTCTTGCTGAGCGCAACTGCTGCCTGAAAACCAGGCAGGTAGCGAGGAAATATACGCCTGTCTGTATCCAGAGCGCTCTGAACTCCGGCAGAATATCGGCAAGAGATGCTCCCATGCTGCTGATTCTCAGAAAACCTCTGATACCGAAGGTAGATGGGAAAACCCAGGCAAATCCCTGCCAGAAGGCTGGAATATTGCTCTGTGGCCACGAAATACCCGTCATGAAGAGCAACGGAACTGAGGTGAAAACCACCAGAAGCATCACGTTCTCACGGTATCTTACCAGGCATGATAGCATCAATCCGAAGAATACGCACGACAGAATATAAGGTAGAAGGAAACCCAGAATGGTGGTCCAGGTTACCATACTTACGAAGCCGAAAAGTTTCGGAACAACCAGCGTCAGGTACATTCCCATCACGGCGTAAACCATGAAATAAACCATCGACTTGCCGAATACAATTCGGAAAATGCCGCCATAATGCTCGCTTACCGGTATCAGTTCGCGGTTTCTGTTCAGTTCTCTCGATGTTCCTGCTGCCATTCCGATGCCCAGCAGCATGGTTTGCTGCAGGATGAGTACCAGTACACCCGGAAGAATCGCATTACCATATCCCCCGGTGGTATTGAATATCGGAACTTCATCGAATTCCAGCGGATGGGCAGTTATTTCATCATCCCGATCCGTGAATCCTCCTCCCTTGGAAATCTGAATTCCCGAGTTGATCTGGCTTGCCACACCCTGCGCGGTCTGGAAAATCGCCTTATAGGTCAGCATCAGACTCATATCGCAATATACGCCCACATGCGCCTGTTCGCCACGATTCAGCTTGGTGTCGAAATCGGCAGGAATATAGACGATTCCGTGCACCGCCTGCCTTTGCACCAGCTGCTTTGCCTCGTCGAGACTGTTGCAGTAATAGGTAGCCTTGACATCCGGAGAAGCATCGTAATCGCGGATAAACTCGCGGGAAGTATGGCTGTGGCTCAGGTCAACAATCGCCGTATCCACCTCTCTCACCACCTCGTTGTTGTAAATCCACGAGTAGAGCAGCGGATAGCCCAGCGGTACCAGAATGCAGAAGATGAGCACACCCTCATCGCGGAAAACATTGTGCATTTCCGTCTTCCAGATGTAGCACATATCCCAGATTCCATTGATGATCTTATATAATAAACTACTTTTTAACATTTAACTTTGAACTTTGAGCATTGAACTTTATGATTAGTAAAGCTGTTGCGTTCTTTACTCTTCATATTTCTACGGCAAATACTTGTAAATCAACATTGCCTTCTTGATGTTCCATACGGTGAGCATTGGCAGGGCACAGAAGAGTACCATCGCGCCCCAGTGGAGCACAGCGTCGCTCATCGGGAAACCATTGAAGATGTTCATCTGGTAAATCATATAATAGTGGCGCATAGGGAAGAGCTGTCCGATGGCCTGGATTGGCGAATCCATGGAGAAGAGTGGATAGGTGGCTCCACAGATGGAGAAACTCACCACGCCCCAAAGCGAACAGATACTCATCGACATGCGCAGGGAAGGCATCAGTCCGAAGGCAAAGATACCGAAGCACTGGCAGGACAATACGCTCAGAATGCCCAGCAGTATGATGGGTGCTGCACCTCCCGGATGCGGGAACCCCAATACATAATAGATGTAGAACTCGAAGAGCAGGAAGATGCTCAGGAAGATGAGCGTCTGAGGCAACATCTTACCCGCAATGGCGAGATAAGGATTGTTGTTCGCCATTCGCATCCAGTCTCTGGCTCTGTTGAACTTCAGTTCCGTACCGATGGAATAAGGGGTGATCAGGAAGATGAACAGCATGATGAGTCCCGGCACCATTACGCTCGACAGATAATAGTTGTAGTTGGCGTAAGGGTTGCCTATCATGTGCAGATCCACGGCGATAGGCTGCAGGAAGGTCATGATTTCATCGTTCGTCTTTCCCAGTGCCGACAGCTTTGCCATGCCTGCTGCTGCGCCTCCCAGGGTGGAAATGGTCTTCAGATCGCGGAAGAGTAGGGAGCCTGCTGCCAGCGAAACGCTGCTGTAGTAGAAGGAAATCTTCGGCTGTCGGGAAGCCATCAGTCCTGCCTCCGTTCCGTTAGGAATCACCAGGAAGGCATAGATTTCGTTCTTCTGGATAGCATGTCTTGCCTCGGCTATGTTTTCATAGTGAGCCACCACCTTGGTGGTCTGGAAAGCGTCGAGCTTATGCACCAGCTGGCGGGAGGTATGAGAATTGTCCTGGTCAACGATGCCCACAGGCATGTCGGTAGGCACACCTCCCTGCATCAGGGTAGTGAAGAAGATCACCACCACGATGGGAAAGATGACCATGCAGAAGAGATAGATGGGATTCTTCCGCATGATGCCGCACTCTCTACGGGCAATATGATATAATTTCTTGAACATTGAAAATCTCAAAGTTATTTAATGATGAGTGACATTCCCGGGCGCAATCCCTCGAGCTTGGTGATAGGACGGGCCTTCACCTCGAAAGTCTTGCGGTCGTAGTCGCCATTATCCTTGGTTGCCTTCCAGGTAGCATAGGAACCCTGGTCTTTCAGGTAGTAAACCTTCATCTTGATTTCCTTGTTGAAGGCAGGAACGAAAGCTGTGAACTCATCGCCCTTGTTCAATCCCTGGAGATGATCCTCGCGAACATTGAAGGTTCCCCACATATCGCTCATGATAGAGATGCTCATGATAGGAGAACCGAGCCCCACCAGCTCGCCTACCTTAGGATAGACATTGCTGACCTCGCCTTCGCACTGGGCCACCTGAACGGTCTCCTTCAAGAGATTCTTCACTACATCTACTGCGCTTTTGGAAGCCTGTGTGTTGTTGGCTGCCATGCGCTTCTCCTGCTCGCGGGCACCATTCTTCGCCATCTCGTACTGGCTCTTGGCTGCTGCCACCTGAGCCTCTGTAGCCTTGTAGGCAGCAAATGCTTCGTCGCGCTTCTGACCGCTGATCACGCCGTCGTTATAGAGGTTCTGCATGCGGTCGTAAGTCTTCTTGGCAATGGTTGCAGCTGCTTCTGCCTGCTGAACCAGCTGGAAGGCACCCTGAATCTGCTCCTTGCGCGCACCGGCATCGGTAAGATCCTTCATGGCCTCGGCTGCGGCATTGGTTGCCTGGAGCATCTGCTCCTGCGATTTCATCTCTGGAACTTCGAGGATTGCGAGGGTGTCGCCCACGTGGACGTAGTCGCCCTCCTTGACTCTCAGTTCTACGATGCGGCCTGGCAACTTGCAGGATACTCTGTATTCTGATACTTCTACCTCGCCCTGGATAGTGTCGTCCTTCTGCTCAAGCGTGAAGAAGCCAATGATTCCCACGAGTATGACAACTGCCGTAAAACCGATAACGGCAAGCAGTATATTGTTATGCTGTGATTTCTTAGACATGTTTTTATCTGAATTTGAATTTTGAAAAATGTTTCTATTGTTACTGCAGAATACCGAGCGCCTTGTTAAGCCCTACCTGGGTAAGCTTCACGTCGATTTCCGCATCGATCTTCTGGCTCTGTGCCTGCTGCCAGGCAGTCTGAGCTGCCATCACATCAGTTACCTCCATCACTCCTTCCTTGAATCCGAGGTTGGCGCATCTCAGGTTCTCGTTGGCGCTGTCAATGTTCTTGATGGCCATGTTGAGCTTCTTCTCTGCTTCCTTCACCTTGAACTGGCTCTGGGTAATCTGGAGATGGATCTTCTCACGGGTATCGTCGAGGTTCATCTGGGCAATGTTGGTGGCAGCCTTGGATGCACGCACCTTATAGGCACCGTCAAACCAGTTCCATACCGGAACCTGCACGATGACTCCAATGTTCCATACACCGGTAAACTTCTTCTGGAAACCATTGAACACATTTGGATTCGAAATGGTGTAACCGCCAGTCAATGCTACATGAGGCAGATAGACGGCGCGAACCAGATTGGTGGCTTGCTTGGAAATATCGACCGTATTCTGGAGCATGCGCAATTCCGGACGGGTATTCATCGCAGAATCAGAAGCTGCTACTCGCTGCTGCTCTGTATCCACAGGAGTTCCCGAAAGAGCCAGCGTCTCCTTGTCTTCATCGGCAAGAGTCACTTCCTGGTTCATCGGAATGCCGCAAAGCTGACAGAGAAGCATCTTGGAGAGCACCAGACCGTCTTCAGCCTGTGTAATCTTCATCTCCGCCTCGTTCACTTTTACATCTACCTTCAGGCCATCTGCCTTGGTGGCTACGCCCTGCTGAATCATCTTGTGAACATCGTCGTTGAGCTTTTTCACCAGGTCTCGGTAGCTGGTGGCGAGCTTGTACTTCTGCTTCAGCGAAACGGCAAGCCAGTAAGCCTGGTCTATGCTGTAGAGGGTCTTCTGGGTCTGCATGTCGAGATCATTGTCGGCTATCTGCTCACCGATGTCTGCAATCTTGTTGGCTGCCAGGATGGCGCCTCCCATATAGATAGGCTGTCGGAGCATCACGCTACCTGCCCACATGTTGCGGGTGTCGGTGCGGAAAGCATCTACCACGCTCTGTCCGATGGCATTGCCCTGCTGCTGGATAACGCTTCCTTTCTCGTTGAGCAATCCTCCGATTTTCTGTGCCTGTTCAGGGGTGAGCATTCCCTTGCTTACCAGATCGGCCATCACGTCGTTGGCATTGCCGGTGATTCCACCTACGATGTTGGAACCCAAATTGCTGAATGCTGACTTCTGACCATCATTGAGCAAAGAGATCTCTTTGCTGAACCATTCATATCCGCCCATGGCATCTACCTTTGGCAAATATTTCGTGCGCGCCGATTTCTTCAGGTTGGTCGCCACGTCCTTCTTGAGCTTAGAGGCATTGATCTGCTTGTTGTTGCGTAGCGCCATCGCACGACAACTGTCGAGGTTCAGAACCATCGTTTGAGACTCGGCTGCAGTCATTGCTCCCATCAGCATGATAAGAGTTAATATTTTTTTCATTCCTTTACTATAATATTATAATATCGGTGCAAATTTATGGAAATATTCGCAAACCACAAAGGATTTTTTATTATCAAATCTTTAAGAATCGAAAATTACCTTACATTATGGAAAAATGGAACATTCTTCTATTCAAATTCAACAACGATTTCTCCTTCCCAGTCGGGATTTACGGTGAATCCCAGGTTGCCTTTTCCGGAATCACCATCTTCTTTCTGGTCGGGGTCGGAGATAGTATGGTCTTTGATGCTGATATTGGTCTGGGTGATGTTGTTGCGTTTCACCGGGACGACTTCCTTGGAATATTCCTTGATACTCTGGGCATCTGCATCCAGGATGTTGATGGTCATTTTCAAGCCCTTGTTCTCTTCGCGTGGGAAGGTATAGACCGAATAATCTCTTTTCCCTTCCTGAAGCTTGAAGCTTTCGGTCTGGCGGCTCTGTACGCATCCATAACCCGTTACGGCGTCAAGGGTGCTGCTGCCTCCGGTATAGTAAAACTTGATGCTGTGCGCCTCGGCGGGGATAGTGGCGTCGGTAATATGGACCTTAAACTGTGCCACGGCTCTATTCAACAGAATGTAATCATCCGTATCCTCTCCATCTATCACATTGAAAGTGCCGTAATAGAAGAAGGTATCGGTCATCTTGTTCTTGTAGAATTTCACTTTCTCAGGAGAACTAATCGTACAGTTTCCGCTTCCGTTATGGCCGATGGCAACCATTCGGTATTTTCCCGCATCCAGATTAAACCCGATATCATCGTAGCCATCTTCTGCTTTCAGATTCAGGGTCTTCACCTTTTCCTCTCCATCAAAAATGGCGATGGAGAGTCGGGAGCAGTAATCTTCTAGAGGCTTTCCCTCTATTTCCTCATCTTCTTCTCCGCTTCTTGTTCCCGTAGAATTGTTTTTTGCCACGGACGCATGGATGATTACGTTGGCGTTTGCGTCATGTGAATTGGTACCCGAATCATCGAGTGCAAACTTTTCGCATGAAGTAAGCGTAGCTACCAGCATCAGCAAGAGGGATGCCAGCCAGACATAGGTCTTCTTCTTCATATCACTAAGTTTTTAGTTTGCTTTCTATGCGTGGTGCAAGACGTTTTCTTGCGCATGAAAGTCGCAGCAAATATACGCTTTTTCAGCGAAAATGGCAAGGATATTTAAAAAAAACTGCATATCTTTGGCTAATTATCTGTTTTTTCGTATATTTGCACCCGTTTTTCAGCGAAAAGAATCGTTTGTATCCATATATAATAAGGTACGCGCGTGAGAAATGGGTAAATATGGTATGGTATTTACATGAAAAGGAATTGGGTTTAAATAATAAGGAACAAGATATATTTATGGATAAGAAGATAAAAGCATTGTTTTTCGACATCGACGGCACGTTGGTGAGTTTCAAGTCCCACAGGATTCCGCAGAGTACTGTGGATGCTTTGGAACAGGCTAAGAAGAATGGGGTAGAGGTGTATATTTCTACGGGACGCCCCAAGCAGATCATCAATAACCTCGGTCAGATAGAGCATCTCATCGATGGTTACATTACAGCCAATGGTGCCCGCTGCTTTGTGGAGGATACATTGGTGAGCCAGCACGCCATCCTTCCTTCCGACGTGAAGAAAATCATCGAGGCTGCTGATAGAGACAACTATCCTGCCATCGTGGTAAGCGAGAGCCGTTTTGCCATTCATCATTATACCGACGAGGTCTATGAAATCTTCTGCAAGGGTTTGGGAGTAGATAGCAGCGTTTTTGTTACTGATCTCAATCGTTTGGGCGATGAGGCGATCTTGCAGGTCACTCCTTTCTGCACCGTAGAGCAGGAAGCGCTTCTGATGCCTACGCTCGAAAACTGCACCTCCGGCAGATGGCACCCTGCCTTTACTGATATTACGGCGCGTGGAGCCGATAAGGGAAAGGGACTTCATGCCATGGCTGATTATCTCGGTTTGAACATTGATGAAACTATGGCGTTCGGCGATGGTGGCAACGACATCTCTATTATCAAGGAGGCTGGTGTAGGTGTAGCAATGGGCAATGCTGGTGAAGAATTGAAGCTGGTAGCCGATTACATTACGACTCATGTGGATGAGGATGGTGTGAAAAATGCTCTCATCAAGTATGGTGTTATTTAAAATAGATGAGCATTTGTACAAAATTAGATAAGGATTCATATAAAATAGATTGAATTTTGATTCCGTATTCAAAATGGAAGCAGATGGGTGCCTTTCATTTTGTTATAGAATATAAGGTAAGCGTGGTGTTTTGTTTGGAAACATCACGCTTATCTTTTGTTTTGAAAACTGTATGTTTGCTTGGTACGTTCTTGAAAAATATGTCTTTTTGTTGGTTAAAAGTGGATGAGGGCTGTCGAAAAGTAGAGAAATATGCGGAAAATATGCAAAAAGTAGAAGAAAATGAAGTTTCGATTGCATTTTGTTAGCTAAAAATTTGTTTATTTTATAAAAAGTGTGTATCTTTGCACTCGATATTTGTAAGTTGTTTAATTTAAGAGAGAGAAATTATGACAAAAAGACTAACCATGTTAATGGGGGGGGCTTGTTCTTTCAACAGGAATGGCTCTCGCACAGACTACTGTTACAGGTAAAGTTGTTTCTCAGGAAGACGGTGAGCCAGTGATTGGCGCATCTGTTAAAATCGCAGGAACAAAGACTGGTACAGTGACAGATGTGGATGGTAACTTTACTCTGCCTAATGCAAGTAAGGATGCTGTTCTCGAAGTTACTTATCTTGGTATGGAGCCAAAGAAAGTAAAAGCTTCTGCTAAGATGAAGATTATGCTGGTTGCTGACTCAAGAAACCTTGATGAGGTTGTTGTTACTGCGATGGGTATTTCCCGTTCTAGTAAGGCTTTGGGATATTCTGCTGCTGTTGTGGGCGGTGAGAAAATCTCTGAGTCTCGTACCAACGACGTTATGTCTAGTCTTGCAGGTAAGGTAGCTGGTGTGCAGATTTCTTCAACATCTTCTGACCCAGGTTCTTCTAATTCTGTCATCATCCGTGGTGTCAGCTCATTGTCGGGTAACAACCAGCCTTTGTATGTTGTTGATGGTGTGCCATTGAATAACTCTACTGTTTCCAGCAGTAATAACTTGGTAAGCAGTAATAGCTTGGACAATGGCTATGATTTTGGTAACGGTGCCAATGCCGTAAACCCTGATGATGTTGCCAGTATGACCATCCTGAAAGGTGCTGCCGCAACAGCACTTTATGGTAGCCGTGCTGCCAATGGTGTTGTGTTGATTACTACCAAGAGTGGTAAGAAGCAGAACAAGGGTATTGGTGTAGAGTATAATGGTGGTTTGCAGTTTGAGTCTGTGCTTCGCTTGCCTCAGCTCCAGAACGAGTTCGGTATGGGTTGGTATGGTGACAAGACTGATGTCGAGAATGGTTCTTGGGGACCAGCTTTCGATGGCTCAACCTTGAAATATGGTAATGTTTATGATAACTCTCAGAAACTGAAGAGCTATCTTCCTATAAAGAACAATGTCAAGGACTTCTTTGACACGGGTCTTCGCTACAGCAACAGTGTGTCTTTCAATGGTGCAACTGATGCTAGTAACTTCTTCTTGAGTCTTTCTCAGATTCATGATGATGGTATTATCCCTACTGATGCGGATAGTTACAACAAATATACATTCTCTGGTCGAGCTTCTCACAAGATCAAGAATGTAACATTGAGCATGTCTGCCAACTATGCTTATCAGAAGAATAACTTCGTGACTACTGGTCAGAAGACTGGTTCTATGTATAATGCCATCATGCAGACTCCTCGCGATATTAGTATCGTAGAGATGAAGGACTTGAATGATCCGTTCAATACGCCAGGTTATTACTATACTCCTTATGGTGTAACCAACCCATACTATATCTTGAATAACTACAAGAATGAGTATGAGTCAGAGCGTTTCTATGGTAAGTTGCAGCTTGACTGGGATATCTTCACCGATTTGAAGTTCTCTACCCGTTTCGGTCTTGATACAACTACTGGTGATCATAACACCGGTGAACCAAACATGTCTGCTCTTTATGCAAACACTCCAAACTGGGCGGATGCATTGAAGTCATTGACAGGTTCTGTAACTGAGCAGACTGAGCGTCGCCGCGAGATGGACTTCAATGCAATGTTCAATTACAGCCACAAGTTCATCGATAAGTTGGATGTAAACGCAGCTCTCGGTTTCAATGGTAATGAGCGTAAATACACATACTTGTATGGTGCAGTTACTAATTTGACAATACCTACTTATTTCAACTTGACAAACTCTTCTGAGAAACCTACTCTTGATCAGTATCAGTCACTTCGTCGCTTGATGGGTGCATACGGTCAGGTAGAACTCGGATGGGATGATTGGGCTTATTTGACAATGACCGCCCGTAACGACTGGTCTTCTACTCTTCCAAAGGGTAACCGCTCATTCTTCTATCCTGGTGTAACAGGTAGCTTCGTGTTCTCTAAGTTCCTGTCTCCTGAGGCTCAGAAGATCGTGACTTTCGGTAAGTTCCGTGCTGCTTGGGGTAAGACTGGTAATGATGCCAGTGTATATATGACAAACTCTGTCTATGCTCAGGCTTCAGCTAATACTTCAGGCTGGGGTTCTAGTAAATTCCCATTCACCAATGGTAACTACAATGCTTATACTAAGGGCAATACTCTGGGTAGTAATACTTTGAGTCCTGAGATGACTACAGAATTTGAGTTTGGTTTGAACATGGCATTCTTGCAGAACCGTATTTCATTTGATGTTTCATATTACGACAGAAACTCAGACAAGCAGATCTTCTCCTTGAATATGGATCCAGCTTCTGGTTACACATATCAGAACATGAACCTTGGTAAGATTCGCAACCGTGGTATCGAGGCTTTGGTAAGCGTAACTCCTATTAAGACCAAGGATTTCAAATGGGATCTCTCTTGGAACTTCACCAAGAACAAGAGTAAGGTAATCTCTTTGCCTGAGGAACTCGGCGGTGAATCTGTTATCTATGGTTTCTCTGGCGGTACTTCTCTCTATGCTATCGTAGGTGAGGAACTCGGTGTGTTCAAGGCTTATACTTCTAAGCGTGATGACCAGGGACGTTTGATCGTAGATGCAAATGGTCTTCCTCAGAAGACTGATAAGCAGGAAATTGTAGGTAGCATGAACAGCAAGTATCAGATGGGTATTTCTAATACCTTGTCTTATAAGGGTGTCAGCTTGTCATTCGACTTTGATATCCGTAAGGGTGGTGTGATGTTCTCTCGTACCAAGAATATTACATACTTCACCGGTAATGCTATCCAGACTGCATACAACCATCGTAACCCATGGATTATTCCAAATTCTGTGGTTCAGTCTGGTACAGATGCTAATGGTGCTCCTATCTATACAGAGAATACTACAGCTCTGACACCAACCAATATCTACAACTATTGGAACAATGGTGCTGATAACTACGATGCAGAATTCTTGGTTGACAAGAGCTATGTAAAGCTTCGTTCTGTAGTTCTCTCTTGGGATTTGCCAAAGGCTTGGTTGGCTAAGACATTCTTGACTGGCGTTAAGGTTTCTGTCTTCGGTAACAATCTCTTCCTCTGGACACCTTCTAGCAATACATTCATCGACCCAGAGTCATCCTCATTCGGTAACGACTTGTCTGGTAACTTCGGTGAGTATTCTGCTAACCCAAGCTCACGCAAGATGGGTTTCAATGTTTCTGTTAAATTCTAAAGGTGGATCATTTATGAAAAAAATATTATTATATAGTGCAGCTTGCCTCTTGGCGCTTTCTAGCTGCGATATGGATATCAATGAGAATCCAAACTATCCTGCTTCTGGTGATATTACACCTTCATTGGAGTTCCCTGCTGTGCAGAATGCCATAGCTGCGGTTCCTGGTGATGCGATGTTCACCTATGGTGGCTATTTTGCTCAGTATTTTGAGCAACGTCCTGAGTATAATCAGTATAACGACATTGCTGAGCTTCACTTTGATGAGGCTTCTCAGCTCTTCGACCGTTGCTATAGTACCATCTATGCCGGTGCGATGACTGATATCAAGGATATTGAAAGTAAGACTACCAATACAGCCAACCTCTATGTCTGCAAGGTAATGACAGCTTTGGCTATGCAGTATATGGTAGATGCTTGTAGTGATGCTCCTTATTCAGAGGCCTGCCAGGGTAGTGCTAATCCTAATCCGGTTTGGGATGATGGTCAGAGTGTCTATGAGAATGTTTTGAAGGCTATGGATGAAGCAGAGGCAGCTATTGCAGCTTCTGACAACATCGATATGACCGACCCTATGTTCAGCAAGAATCTGGATAGCTGGAAGCGTTTTGCCAATGCCCTCCGTCTTCGTATGTATATGCGTCTGATTGATGCAAATGTAGATGCTGCTAATTATACAGCCAAGGCTAAGGCTATCGTGGCTAATGGTATCCTCCCGGTTTCTGATGTTGTATTTAATGTATATAGCAATGCAGAGGGACAGTATAATCCTTGGTATAGTAATATCTTCTCTTTGAATGCAAACAATTTCTGTGCTGCATATCCATTGGTAACCTACTTCAATTCTACCAACGACCCTCGTGAAGCCTATGCTTTGAACAAGGCTGCTGCAAGTGGAAAGTATGTAGGTGAGATTCCTGGTGCAAAGACTAAGTATTTGGAATGGGATGGTACTAAGTTGATGGATAAGGATGTAAGTCTCGTTAATACCGAGGTTGCCAAAGCTATGCCGGTTTATCTCTTTACTCTTAGCGAGGTTGAGTTCCTGAAGGCCGAAGTTGAGTTGCGATTCAACAATGATGAGGCTGCTGCCAAGGCTGATTATGAGGCTGCTGTTGAGAATGACTTCTTGTCTCGTCAGGTTGCTGGCTACTCTGATTTCATTGCTGGTGATAAGGTAAACTTCGACAAGCAGGCTTCCAAGGAAGATAAGTTGAAGCTGATCTATATGCAGAAGTGGGTTGCTTTGTTCTATCGTAATCACTTTGAGGCTTGGTCTGAGCAGCGTCGTACTGATGTTCCTGCCGTGTCTTCTGCTTCTGCTGAGAAGGTTCACAAGGATCCTACAAGCTATACTGCTGGTAATCTGATTGTGCCTGCTGTTAATTACTATGGTAAGAACGGCTTGTGCAAGCGTATGCCTTATCCTTCATCTGCACGTCAGTTGAACAAGAATACTCCTGCCGTTAAGACTTTGGCAGATCCTGTATTCTGGGACGTAAAGTAATCAATAGGTACTTTTATTCATTCATTATATAAAGATAAAAGATATGAAAAAGATATTGTTTTTGGCCTTGATGCTCAGCATGACAGCTGTTGGGTTTACTTCTTGCAGCGACGATGAGGAGTTTACTGATTCAAGGATTACATATTATCCGGTTTTGGAAATCCAGGGTGATGACTTTGTTCAGGTGCCTATCGGTACAGCTTATAGTGAGCAGGGATGTAAAGCTACATTGAATGGAGAGGATTATTCTTCTAAGGTAGTAACTTCTGGTACTGTAGATGCTTCTAAGGCTGGTTTGTATTACATCACTTATTCAGCAACAAATGCTGATGGCTTCTCTGTATCTACTACTCGTACTGTAGCCGTCTGTGATCCAACCATTACAACAGATATGTCGGGTTCCTATACTCTTCAGGCTGGTTCTCATCGTGATTCTCACAAAGATGATGGCTCTGTAGCTACTACAGCTTTCTCGGGTTATACCGTGAAGGTTACTAAGGCTGCACCTGGCATCTTCTATGTAAGTGATATGATGGGTGGTTACTATGACCAGAAAGCAGGTTATGGTTCAAGTTACGCAATGACAGGTTACTTCCAGTTGTTGGCTGATAATTCTCTGGTCTTGCTTTCTAGTTCTGTGGAAGGTTGGGGCGATTCTGCTACTGGCTTTAAGGATGGAAAGTATGATCCTGCTACAGGAGAAATCTCTTACGTAGTGAATTATGCCAAAACAATGGACTTTACCATCTCATTGAAGTAATAAAACAATTAAGATTTTAAAGGAATAAGATTATGAAGAAATATATTTCAATGTTTATGTTCGCCTTGCTGGGCTGCTTCGCTCTTGTGTCTTGTGATACTGAGACTGATGAGTCGGCTGGTGGAACTGCCGTTGAGCAGATGGCTGGTATTTGGGAAGTACAGGTTGATGCTGTTGATGAAAATGGTAATGTTTTGTATGAAGATCCGTATGGATTGGGTACCATTACTGTGAATACCTACAATACTGCTGCCAATAGCGATAAGGAAATGTGGTTGCAGGATGCTGGCTTCTGGGGTGTTCAGATGAAAGTGAATGTAGATTATGCTGCCAAAACTTTCTCTGCAGCTGCTGGTTCTAGCTATAATCCTTCAAATGCTGAGGCAGGCAATGTTGAGTTGCTCGAAGGTCAGGTGTTATTGAATCAGGGAAAGAACCTTCATGGACTTCCTTGTGATAGCATCTGCTACAAGGTTAAGTTCAGCGATGATGATAATGCTTTGACTTATCGCATCTCGGGAGTTAGACATTCTGGCTTCTATGAATAATAGATTAAACTCTATTAAAATAATAAATGGATATAATATTAGGCAAAGTGATTTGCCTCGTTGTTGACCAAGTCAACACTTATATCTCTCTCGTCTTGGGGACTGGCAGTGGCCGGTCCCCTTTTTTTGTTTGACTATAGCATGTATGTTGTCTAATTCTATCTCCCGACGTATCGTTTCAACATAAAGTCACCTTCAGAAATAGCTTCTCAAAAACAGCAATTATAATTTCATTCTCCTTTCACAATTGTTATAGAATACTTATAATCAGTTATTTAAGTGTGAAAGGAGAATTCTCTGAAGCAACAATAATAATCAGCAGAAAGAACTATTAATATAAGGAGAAGGCAACTTAGTCTAAAGGTGAAGACAACTTAGTCTAAAGGAGAAAGCAACTATCACAAAAGGAATAGAAAAGGCTTCTTTGTATCGGATGACCCGGGTCATCCATATAGATGACGGGAGTGAGCCATATAGATGACCCGAGTCATCCATATAGACGAGCTTAGTCATCCAGTCTATAAATCGTTCCTTTTCGCCTGCCAATATCTATCCCTCATCCTTCTGGTTACTATGCTTCATCCCAACATTCATTATCAAGACACCCACTATTCACTATCAAGACGCTCATTATTCACTATCCACATCGCCATATTTAAGCTTAGCCATCAATTACCATCTCAAAATTAAGTGATTTTTCCTTTCACACTTAACTCTCTTATTTTCAGTATAATCCACATTCCGTGAAAGGAGATTTATGATCCACCTTATTTTTTTTCTGCAAATGATAGATAAAATAACTTCCCCCGCTGCTCTTGCAATATTTGCTTAAGAGTTGCAGAATGAACTCGGCATTCTCACGTACGTGTTGTTCGTCACCATCATATCCGTTGATGAGAACCACGAGGTGAGTGGTGCCGAGTGTCATTTTTGTACGTTCGTGGTCGCTGGTAGGAGTTCCTACACCTCCCGCTTCATCTCTATATACAGGTAAGCCTTCTATATTGATCATTCCTCTTCCTATGCCTTCGTAAGGCTCGCCTGCCTTGCCCACTCCTAAAATAAGCGTGTCGCCTTCGAACTTGTCGGCATCAAAACCACCTATGCTATAGCCATAGGCTATGCTTGCCAGGTTTACCAGATCAACTAAGGTATCTCTCTGATAGAGTTCCTTGCCCTGCAGTATTCTGCGGATAAGGGCTTCAGATGCCGGGCGATAGCGGGAAGGGTCCTTGCCGCAGGCGCGATATACCTTTCTTGTTGCAGCAATACCGCTTATCTCTTTGAGCGATTCTGTTGTGAGAGAACTTTTGAACTTTTCTCCGAGCGCATTTATCTCATCCCAAAGTTCTTTGCAATAAGGCGAGTTCTCAACATGAGCTTCTACGCATGCACCTACAAAAGTAGGACATACTGATTCTATTTCTTGTGAAACGATAATCTTCATGATACTTTTCTCCTTTTATATAATTAAAAACTCTTGAATAGACAAGGCAAAAATACGAAGAAATACTGTAATAGCCAAATAATATGCCTCTTTTTTGTGGAAAGTTTCAAGTTATCCCTTCTGTTATGGATAGAATTTGCTGAATCCTGGTAAATGTTTTAGGCTTGCTAGCTTAAAATGTATATGTGTGTCCGAGCACAAATGCGTTTCGAGTGTCTATATATATAATAAGGTGAAAAAACTGTTTTAGAACTTTATTGTGTTTATGAATGTTAAATTCTAAAGAAAAAAGCAACTTTTTCCTCAAAACATTTGGTGGAATGGAAAATAGTTAGTACTTTTGCACTCGCTTTTGAGAAATCAAGTATTACTCTAAGCAACTAAAGAAAGAGTTCTTTGAAAGATTTTACATAAACAGACAAGTAGTACAAGAAGCGG